>JGI24917J38488_100523_pt1 | contig 37292 bp, 46 predicted proteins | sample LinPfosmplate5_FD_38488 | JGI IMG/M metagenome (IMG submission 38488)
CGAGCTCGGTACCCGGGGATCCCACTAAGATACCTGGTCGCGAAAAAAAAGATTACCTTTTTAGAATACAGTACCCTAATCTTATGAAAAGGCCCATTGTCAGTGATGATGAAATTACGAAAAATAAAAGTTGTTCTGATTTAGTGACCATAATCAATTCCTTTACAAGTCAATTCATACGCGAATGGCTGAAGACCATTGATCATGGTTATTATGGTGAGCTTTGCAAAAAAACGACAATAGAAAAAACGACAATAGAAAAAGATATTGAGTACCAGTACTCCTCAGAATGCGTGTTGCGCCCTAACCCTGACACTAACGAAGGTAATGAAAAACGCTATAATAATGTGGGAGATATGGAAACAGACATAAAGAATCTGAAAGACACAGGTACCTTTGTGGTTCGATCGGTTTGTAACAATGAATCAGGAAATGGACGGTATTATGAAGGTCACTGGTATTTTCAGACCAAGTATTCACCGGTCGACCCGACCGATAATAGCGTTACACTCAGTAATTCATATGACTTAGGCTGGCAAGTCGAACGGAGTGATCAGTTTTGTATGGTATATAGTCTCTTTGGAGCGACACGCAAAGCCGCGTATTGGCGTAAACATCGTAAAGACCCATATTTCTTTTTTAAACAAGTGCCAAAGCTAAAAAACGACGCAAATGTGTCTAATAAAAAATACAACAATGCTATACAAAATGCAAATACCAAAAAACTAATGATGTTTCTTGACAAGTTTTTGGAAAAGCATCCGGATGTGTGCGATGCAACCATGAAAAGCCTGAAACAGCCAATCAACGACTGTAATGTTAATCAAAAATATACTATAGATGACGTTCGCAAAACGATTCAGTGGGGTATTAAACAACCAGAACGTCTTCTTCCTACGTGGAAAGCATGATATCTTTCTTTCGTGAGTATTGTATGGACAACAATACCGACGAGTGTATCAAGATCATTCACTTGCCACCGGCAAAAACACCCAGATCCAAACGGGGCTCCAAAAAACCTCCTCCACCACCACCCAAAAAACGGGTCATTGTGGACGAAAAACGATGGAAAGAACACATTACCGAAGAAGTTTTAGCAACCGACGACCAATCCGTGTTCCTATGTGTAGACGACGCCAAACAAACACTTATGCTTCGTGAAATCAAACGCAAACTAGACGGGTACAGACACCAAGACCACGAAAAAAAACTGTACGACGAAACCCTCTTTGTCGATCTGTCATTCGTGGTTCCCTTGCTCCAGAACTCACCTCATTGTTTTTATTGCCAAGAACCGGTGAAACTGCTCTACGAAATGGCGCGCGATCCCAAACAATGGACGCTAGAACGGATAGACAACAATCGTGGACACAACAAAGACAACGTCGAAATCAGCTGTCTTTCGTGCAATGTAAAACGAAGAACCATGTATCACGAAAAATACCGCTTTACCAAACAGATGAAATTTGTGAAAACGACTACATGACCATTTTCTTTTCGCTCCCGTCCAAAACCACCATACCCGGCGTGTCTGTCAGACGAAGATGGGCGACTGTCGTGTATACCACCGAGACATGAGAATCATGCTGTACGCGCGAATGCTTTTTGCACAGGGTTGCTCCCCACTTGATCACGGTTTGTTTCTGTTTCTTTGAGAGACCGGACGGAGGGGTGACCAATACGTGTGCAGAGGCCATACCATCGAGATGAAACCACAAGTCATCTGGACTACTTTTCTGTATCAGGACACTGTTTTCTGCAGCGTTGCTTCCGATCCGGTATTCAAGGTCCGTTGCCACATTGGGTACACATATATGATGGGTCTTCATTTGAACAATGATTGAGAGAAGAAGAGTTGATCACTAATTCAATTTTATCAACAAACCCATATAAATCTTCTGTCTGATATATTTTTATGTCCATCTCTCAACGTCTGGATTATTTCTATGAAACCAAACGCATACCGCATACTCTGTTCCACGGTTCTACCATCTCCGACAAAGAGAACATTGTGATTGGATTTCTCAAGCGTATTTATGGCAGTGAGTCGCGCATGTCGGAGAATGTTATGTTTGTCAATTGCGCGCACGGGAAAGGGATTCGCTTTATACGGGACGAGATCAAGTTCTTTGCCAAAACAAATGCTCAACCCGGTATTTGGTTCAAATCTGTTGTATTGTTGAATGCAGATCATTTGACCATAGACGCGCAGTCTGCATTGCGCCGGTGTATCGAACAATACAGCACTCATACACGTTTTTTCATTGTGGCCGAAAACAAAAACAAATTGCTCACTCCTATTTTGTCCCGATTTTGTGAAATTTTTGTTCCAGACACTGAGCAGAAGGTCTCTGACGAGAACAGGCTTTCTCCGATTGACGAACATTTGTCGTTTTGCACGGATCGTGCACTCCAGCCCCATACATATTTAATGGAAGTGGCCACCATTTTGAGCGAAGAGGCATTTCACGCCGGTGATTTGGTAGATTGGGTACAAACCCGAAGCGAGTGGAACCCGATCGAAAAGGCGAACATTGCCATGTCTTATGCAAAAATAAAACCAGAATACCGTTCTGAAAAACTGTTGCTACTGACAATGTTGTCAGTGATATGCAATCACCCAAATATAGATTTAAAAAACATGTCTTTCATGTAAAAAAACTTAAAGAAAGTACATTTATCACACAATATGGACGATTTTGTATTGTCGAATTTGCATGAATCGAAAAATGAGTGGTGTGGACGGTTGGTGTCATTGCTAACGCCTTTGGTAAATGAAGGCATTCGATCGATCTTTGACGAAGCTTGGAAAATGTGCACGGAAAGCAGCGAACCGTCCAAGTATTTAATGACTTTCCAAAACATGTTGGCACGCATTCCCAAATGGAACAATGTGATTGTGGACGACGAATGCAAGCGCATCATCGAAAAAAGCGGTTGTAATTACTTGGAAGACTTGATCACGTGCGTTCACATCATACAGTTGAAAGTGCTCACTTGCATTCGTGTAGGCAACAAACAAAAGAAGATTGACATTTCCATTCCCAAGCTGAATCATTTTATTCATCGTGTGTACATCTACGTTGCCCGCAAGGTGTATAGCAACATTTACTTGTTTGAGAGAAACGTCTCAGATCTACAAATGCAAAAGAACCGCCGCGAACTCGAGATCATCATACAAGAGTGTATTTTGTCCGCCATTCGCGAGAGCATTCCCACAGAAGCCATTATACGTGCTTACATGGACGAGAGTATGGAAGAGGAAGAAGAAGTCACGATTGAGCCAGTCATTGAAGAGGAAGAGGAGATCAATGACGAAAAAAGCGGAGCTGTTGACGAGCAAGAAAAAGAAAAAGAGGTCGAACCACCTAAAGAAGAACTTCCCGCGGTTCTCTCAGTGGATAACTTAAACGACGATAAGGTCAGTACACGTCTCACGTTTAACGATGTAGACAGTGCGTCCGACGGCACCCAAATCACGGCACCCAAAACCATCGAGCGTCTGGAAGAGATCAGTGACCAACGTGAGGCTCAGCGACGTTTGGAAGAAGAGGACGAAGACGACGACGATTTAGGAAGAATCAAGATCCATATGGACGAAGATGCTGCCTTGAACGATGTGTTCGATTTAGACAAACCGCCAGCGAATGACGATGTTGTTGCTCTAGACGACGTCGAAGATTTGTAATCGCGTTCGTTAGATTCGGATGATATTTGTTGCAGGTTGTAGTATAGAGAATGGAAAAAGCGCTTGCACTCACTGCTATAGTGTGTGTACTGTTTGGTGTCTTGAAATATCTCGAAATGCGTTTCATCGAAAAGCGCAACAAACCTCTTAAAGAAATTGTGCGTGATTTGGTAATGGTATTTGGCGCCACCTTCATTACGGCCGTTGTGTTTATGTATTACCAACATCAGATCGATGATTTCTTGTCGGTGATTACCAATAACAATATGCTGAAAGCCGAGACGACACAAGTGTTTACGGGCGTTCCTGACTTTTAAGCGAGAAATAATATATACCACTAGGATATAGAACATGGCAGAAGCCCCTGTGCAACAAGCAGAGCCAAAAGAAGAACAACCCAAAGTTGTCGGGGAGTCCAAAAATGTCGAAGAGTCCAAAGTCGCCGAGGAATCCAAAGCTGTCGAGGAATCCGTCAAGCCAGAGGAGGTGCAGCTTATCGAAAAGGACGTCAAGAAACCCCGTAAGGAAATGAACTTGGCAGAAGTGATTGTAGACTTTTTGGGTTTAGAAAAAAAAGACATAGAAATTCCCAAACACGTAGAAACTATGATGTCCCGTCTTCCAGCCATTGACAAGAGTCACTTGGAACGCATAGAGACCTTTTTCAACAAAATCATCGCCGACAAAGTGGTCGATGTCAAAGACCTTCCAGAAATTGTCGGGTTGATGCAAGAACTCACATTGGTGTACGATACCCTGCGATCGAAAGCCAAAGCGTCCGATGTAGGGGTTGTGTTCAAGTCGCTCGTTCATTTGCTGGTAGTATACCGTTTAAGCGACGAGGAATCATGGACACAAGAAGAGAAAGACAAAATTACCAGTGCATTAGACATTTGTTTGAACATGTGTGCCCAAATGATCGATTTCACCGCAACGCAGCGTACTTGTCGACGATGGATACCATGCTTCTAATTATCATATGATACTAATACGACTACTATCATATTCAATTACTTACTTCCTATTTACCATTTGTTTTTCTTTACTGTAATCTGACTGCCTGCTTTTTTCTTTTTGGATTTATTGGGGTCGTAGGCTTCGTCTTCATCATCAGACCCCATGTCTTTTGAAATATCCCAAAACTCTTTAGAACCCAAACGAAATGAGGGGTGTGACTCTGCTTTGTACCAAAAGATTTGGTCTTGCAGTTGGTTGGATTTGGCGTTGTTGTTTACCACCAAACATTCGTAATTTTCCGTGGTTTGGTCCATGACACTTGAAAATGACTCCAATGTGGGAAACATACTGGCAAAGTTCTCCCAAATACGCTTCCGATTGGTCAAATACGGTTCTCTCAATATAAACACATAATCGATGTTTGTACGGAGAGTTGGTGGGATGCCTAAAGGATACTGCATGGTTATGATCAACATCACTTTCCAGTGACGTCCGTTCATGAACAACAGTCGCATCAGTTTGTCTCGCGACCACGAGTTATCGTACAAACAATCGTCCAATATCACAAAGGTCCGTGGATCAATGGTGGTGCGCTTGTACTCTTCTACTTCCTTCTTCATTTGTTTCAACACGGTTTTCTGCCGTCGCAAGATGTTTTCGATCAATGCAGAACTGTATTCGTCGTGTATAAACAATTTAGGGACGTGTGCAGAGTAAAAGCCGTTTCCAGCTTCTGTACCCGAAATAACGGTCCCAATGGGAATGTCTTGGTGATAAAAGAGAAGATCTCTCACCAAATATGTTTTTCCTGTATCACGGCGACCGATCAAGACAATAACCGGACCCTTATTCTCATTGGGTTTGAACGTAATGCTACGCATATCGAATTTTTTTAATTGAAGTGTCATTGCAATAGAACAACAAAGGGATTTGTATGTCTTAACGCGCTAAAATTTAGCGAAAGCGTTTAGGCCGTTTTCTACGCGTTCGTACTAGTATATTTCTTTGTATTCAGAACTCATAATACATGTCTTTTACAGTAACACATAGTCATACCAAAAGAGAGCCATACTCGATATTATGTGCGTCGGGCGAAGAGAATTGTCCAATGGACGTCGTCGATATACAATACAACAATCCACTGTATGACGTCATTTTTGGAGAGTCTCACAAGGAACCTGTCGAATTCAATCAAATGTATAGTGTCTTGAATGAAAATACAGTCGTCTCGCAGAAAGGACGAAAACGAAATATGCAAGTGTTTTTCAAATACGCACCTTTATTGGACCCCATTCATTTCTTAATTGGAAAGTACGAGAAAGAGAAGGAAAAAATGCAGAATTTACCGAAAGGAAACAATGCAGACGATTGCATTTCCAAAATTGTCCAGTCAAACAATTCGTCCTATATTGACAACTTTTTCAACTTCCTTTCGAGCCAACTCTTACATCATCACAATATTTCGCACTGTATTGATTATTTTGGTTCTAATCTGGCCATTCAAAAGAAATTTAAGTACAATGTGTATGATGATTTGGACTATTTGCAAGAATCCGACTTTTTTTTGAAGAATGCAAATGTGTTATACGAATTAGACGCAGATGAAATGTTTGAATCTCAATACCACAGCAAAAACACACAATCGCGACGTCCCAAGTTGTGTATTGCCAGCGAAGATGTTTGTATGGACGATATTATCGCCATTGTTGATGAAGATGATCATGACAAAGGAACAGACAACACACGCGAACATATCAATGGTCTTGAAGAAGTTGAAGAAGTCCAACAAGAAAAAGAAAAAGATACAATCACATTGGAACCCATGGAAGAAGTGATGTACGAACACGAGGTCGATATGAAGTCATTGTCTAGTTCATCTGACGATGATAGTGTAATCTGCAATACTTCCGACGATGAGTCCGACTCTGATAAAGACGTAGACAATAATGACGATGAAGGTGAGATCGATGATGAAGACGATGATGATGATGATGAAGACGACGATGATGATGACTATGAAGACGATTCTATTTACGCCTATTTGTACAATTTCCCGGTGCAAATGATTGCCTTGGAAAAATGTGACGGTACCTTGGACGAATTGTTGGAATATGAAACTCTCAACGAAAAAGAAGCAGCAAGTGCATTATTGCAAGTTATTTTTACTCTCATTGTCTATCAAAAAACCTTTCAGTTTACCCACAATGACTTACACACGAATAACATAGTGTACAAGGAAACCAAGAAAAAGTTTCTTTCTTACAGATACAACAAAAAACACTATAAAATACCGACTTATGGACGTATTTACAAGATCATTGATTTTGGTCGCAGTATTTACCGTTATAAAGACAAGGTTTATTGCAGCGACAGCTTTGCGCCGGGTGGAGACGCGCACGGACAATACAATGACGAGCCATACTTCAATCCTTCGAAAGCACGTTTGGTGCCAAACATGAGTTTCGATTTATGTCGTCTGGGGTGTTCCATGTATGATTTTGTTTTTGACAGCGAAGCGCCATTGCCTACCAAGATGACGGAACTGCAAAAAACAGTGTTGAGATGGTGTGAAGACGACTATGGTAAAAATATTTTGTACAAACGCAATGGAGACGAACGGTATCCTAACTTCAAATTGTATAAGATGATTTCACGCATGGTGCATAATCACACACCAGAGTCACAATTGCAATACCCTTACTTCTCTCAATTTCTCAGTACACACAAGGTATCAAACGATGTGATGGACATCGACCAATTGCCTTATTATGGCTAAGTGTTCATCGTTTTTTACAATACAAAAAATGATGGTGTTTATGGACTACGGACTACGGACAAATTATGAATCAAATGGTTTTTTCTGGTGGATAGGATCCCCGTTTTTTTCCGCCACTTCGCGAGAGTCAAAGTCAATGGTATTGTTGACGCCTACCAAGTTGCCTTCCTCGTCCATGGTCTGGGTGAGCTTGTTACCACTTGCGCGAGCTTTGTCAATGTTGTCTTGAATGGCTTTGCGCTTGGCGTCCAAAAGCCGTTTCTCGAATTCTTCTTTGGCGCGTTTTTCGTTTTTAAGCTTCTCGTGGTGCAACTGATTGAGTTCGTCTTCCAAGAATTCCACGCGGCCAGTTTTGTAGGCATCTGGGTCCAAAGGTGTCCAAACGAAATTACGTCCCACAAAGATATCGTGATTGGGATCGCGGTCACGCAATTCTTTAGCATGCTTTTCTGCTTCTTCTGGGCTACCAAAGCTGCCACGATTGATGAAACCGCGCACTGACGTTTGGAATTTGTTTTCGCGGTTAAATTCTTGCGCCAGTCTCTCTTCGTTTTTGTCCATAAAGTGTTTGAAGTCTCCTTCCACATCTTCACGTTTCAGCACATTCTCTTCTTCCTTGCAAAATTCCACCAAGTCATTCATGATGGTTTCTGCATTGATGTTGTACTTGAACGATAAAAACTGGGTGAAGTCAGAGAACATGGAAAGTGCCTTGCTATATTGCCATTGCTTCACAAATTTCTCGAACATGAACATCTCACGTTTGCGAATGATCTTCTCGGGTGAGACGAACGAATAACAACCATATTGTTGACTGGGTATGACGGGATCTTCGTTTAGCAAGTCTACGTAACGATCGTTTAGCTTTCCGTCGGGGTGAATTTTCTTTTCGAACGTTCGGCCTGACATCTTTAGGGGAAAGTATACGTCAATTAGAATACTGGATTTAAGTTGTTTTGAAGTATATTATTTTTTTGTTCGAATATAATATATTGTCATTATGAACGACATGGCTAATTTTAGCGAGTTTGTCAAACGTGCCATCAAATACATTGTGGAGGGTATCATGGTGGCCATCGCCGCCTTTGTGATCCCCAAGCAAAAGCTCAATATTGAAGAAGTTATTATCATTGCTCTTTCGGCAGCAGCCACTTTCGCCGTCTTGGACGTCTTTGTACCAAGCATGGCCGCCAGTGCCCGCGGAGGTGCCGGTTTCGGTATTGGTGCCAACTTGGTCCGATTCCCACGATTCGGATAAATCAATCCACGTTCTCTCATATGATTGCGTACATACAATGATTGTTCATGTTATAGTCATTGTAGTTTCGTTAGACTGTAGGAAAGTATTCCCAGTCCAAATAATCGCACACCTTTTTCCAGATCATGTCTTGTTCCAATTGTTTGATGCGATCTTTCATCATCGGAATGAACGGCAAGTATTGGTGTTGATCGAGCAATACGCATAATTGGCACAATATGTATGTGTAATTGAAGAAATTCGTCCTTGTAATGGGGCAAAATATTGCCCATGGTTGCTGTATTTCAATAAACAAGACACACAATGTATCGATGAGTTCCTCGTTCATGATCGGCGGTTTGATGCCCAAGATGGAGTTGATGTATTGAATGTGTTCAAAATATTTGTTATACCCCAAAATACTCAAGATGTTGCGCATTTCGGTATAGTTGAGTTCTTCGATTTTCTTGCGCTCCTTCTTGATGCGTTGCTTGACTGCGTCCAATACTTCGTCTGGGATTTTGGTGGTCTCTTTTGCTTGGAATTGAGAGAGGATCTCTTTGAAATGGTTCAGACGAATGTACGCCGTATAAGATACTTCGTTGGGCATTTCCTTGTTCAATGGTTTTTGATTTTCAATGATGTGCATGACAAATTTACCGCATGCTACATTGTTGCAGATCAACACGCCTTCCTCTTCCAATGGGATCAATTCGCCTTGGTTGCAATACAAACAGGTTTCACAATTCATGACGTATTCCTGCAATTGTGCAGTTTCGCCCAATCCTACGTTTTTCCAATACTGTTGGTATAATTTCTTACTTTGGTTGTATTTATCACTGTTCAAGTTCGAACTGGTGTCGTTTGTCCCTTTAATTTTGAAAAACTGGTTGATGGTACTCGTGTCTTTGCGGTTTTCGCCATTGGAGATCTTTTGCTTCTCTTCGTAATAGTGAAAAATGTATTTGGAGTTTTCCAATAAGTATTCCTTTCGGCTGGTTTGGAGGCTTTTCAGTTCTTGTTTTTGACTACGTATGAGATCGATTAAATCATAATACGCTTCGCTCTTTTTTTGTTTCATTTGTTTGGCTTTTGCAATGTTGTCCTTGATGTCACATTGGAGATTCGGAATGGTTTCGTTCTCAATTACGAAGTACATTTGCATCATGTCTTGGTGTTTTTTGTCGAGGGTTTGTGATTGTGTTTTTTTCTTGGTTGTGGTTTCCATTTACGTTAAGAAAGATATTTAGACATGTTTAAGCCCTTTCTCTTCGTAACCTTTTATTTACATGAATGAACATCATTTTTGGGGAATTATAGGGACTTCATACATGTACACAAAAAATGGGAATATATAAAAATTAATTATATTTTTGATTAGCGCATATGTAGCGCACTAATACAAATTCGTCGAAAATAAAAATGTTTAGGCATATTATATTCAGACATGGCTGGAGCTCTTATGCAAATCGTCGCCTATGGCGCACAAGATCTTTTCCTCACTGGAACCCCCGAAATCACTTACTGGAAGGTGTCTTACCGAAGACACACCAACTTCGCTATGGAGAGTATTGAACAAACTTTCCAAGGCCAAGCCGACTTCGGCCGCCGTGTCAGTGCCGTTCTTTCGAGAAACGGTGACTTGGCATACCGCACTTACTTGCAAGTGACTCTTCCTGAGATCAACCAAAATATGGGTTTGAACGGTACCGGTGATGTCTATGCCCGCTGGTTGGACTACATTGGTGAGCAAATGGTCGCCCAAGTTGAGGTTGAAATTGGTGGACAGCGCATTGACCGCCAATATGGTGACTGGATGCACATCTGGAACCAACTCACCATGTCTTCGGAACAACAAAAGGGATACTGGAAGATGATTGGCCACACCACTCAACTTACCTATATCACCGACCCCAAGTTCGCTGACATTGCTGGCCCATGCGCAGCAAGCGGTGGACCTGCCCAGGTTTGCGCTCCTCGCAAGGCTCTTCCCGAGACCACCCTTTACGTGCCACTTCAATTCTGGTTCACCAAGAACCCTGGTTTGGCTCTTCCTTTGATCGCCCTCCAATACCACGAGGTTAAGATCAACTTGGATATCCGCCCCATCGGCGAATGTTTGTGGGCAGTTTCCGACTTGGACGGAACCACTAACACCACCATGTCAGTGACCACCGCCTACCAACAATCCCTTGTGGCTGCTTCGCTTTACATCGACTACATCTTCCTTGATACCGATGAGCGCCGCAAGATGGCCCAGAACCCCCATGAGTACTTGATTGAGCAACTTCAATTCACTGGTGATGAATCTGTCGGATCTTCGTCCAACAAGATCAAGCTCAACTTCAACCACCCGTGCAAGGAGCTCATCTGGGTTGTCCAACCCGATGCCAACGTTGATTACTGCGCATCTCTTGAAGCAGGCAGTGTCCTCTACAAGACCCTTGGTGCCCAGCCATTCAACTACACTGATGCCATCGATGCTCTTCCCAACGCCGTCCACGCGTTCGGTGCACCTGATGCTATCTCTGGTAAGGAAGCTTTCATTGACGGTTCCGGTCTTTTCGAGACCGCCGGTGCAATGGGTGTTTCTGAAGCCGGAGATGCATGGGGAGCCAACCTTAGCGGAAGCGAGGCAATGTCTGGTGTGTCTGATGCAGGAACCTTCGTTCTTGCCGAGACTGCCCTTGACATGCACTGCTGGGGTGAGAACCCAGTTGTTACCGCCAAGTTGCAACTCAACGGCCAAGACCGCTTCTCCGAGCGTGAAGGTTCGTACTTCGACGTTGTCCAGCCATTCCAGCACCACACCCGTGCCCCGGATACTGGTATCAACCTTTACTCCTTCGCCCTTCGCCCCGAAGAGCACCAACCATCTGGATCATGCAACTTCTCCAGAATCGACAACGCTGTCCTTCAGCTTGTCCTTTCTTCGGGAACTGTTGCCGGTGTCGCCACTGCCAAGGTTCGCGTCTATGCTCTTTCGTACAATGTGCTACGTGTCATGTCAGGTATGGCAGGAATCGCTTATTCAAACCTCCGTGCTGTGTCCGGTATGGAAGGACTTGAATGGGCATAAATACCTTCTGTCTCAAATACAACTTAAACTAATTATTATTACCACCGTATAATAATGATCATCTTCCACCCCGAAGTTCATTTACCCCAATACCAAGAAAAAGTAGAAGGCTTACAGAAAAGGGCAATCGAAGGAGAATTTGTATTGATGCTTGAATCTCAACAGTATGATCCCCAATCTACCTATCCTATTCTAGGGTTTGAAAACATGGAGACACTCCCCATTTCAGTATTATGTTCCACTTATCAGATGTCTCAAGTACCGTATATAACGCTTCAAGAAGGCGGTACACATTCCATCGCAGTATTGGTGTTTTTCTTATTGCTAACATTATGGTACCCAGCGGTACGCGCCTATACAGAAAAATACAGTGACCGATCTTGGTACGAAGCATTCTCTCATTTCTTACAAGACATCACGTTTGATCCCATGGATTACGACAACAGTAGTGAGAACATGAAGACGCACATCAGAAAGCGAGCCCCTTTGCGCGGTGGATTGCCAGCGCAAGTACCCTATGCATTTATACAGGACACTTGTTTTCATGTATTGAATACGTTGTTTCCAGATTGTTCATTGGACAAGCTTGTTGTACAAAAAACATTGATCGAGAGAGAAGAACACATGTCCAAACATATCCTTCATGCCGCCAATCGCTTTGACAAAGACATCCACGTGTGTATTGGTGCTGGGCATTTGATGCCGTTTTTAAGCCAAGAACAAATAGAGTCGTTGGGTCTGGCCCCTTTTTTTACAGATTATCATAGAGAAATAAAAGAAAACAGACTATTGCACTACATAAGCGACTTTGAGATCCAGTTATTATAAATTTTGAGAAGTTGGTTTTTAAAACCATCTAGTGAATAATCACTCTTCATATAATTGCAACCACCGCAACAAGAACGTGCATTTTCGATTGTATAACCGATACTATTATCTACACGGTCAACCCCATTGCAATGATTGTTGGTATTTTCTTTTCCACACAAATAACATTTTTCTTGAATAAGAGCATTGAACTGCTCACTGGTCAAATGAAATTCAATACTTTTTTTTGTTGCGCGATATAAATACCCACCATATGATGCACCAGTAACATTATAATTTTTTGAGCTATTCAAGTAGCTTTTACCATTCTCAATAAGATTATTGAATGCAAGAACTGTTTCGATACGTTGTAGGAAGTGTATTTCAGGAATGGTACCTTTAACGTAGTTGCACATTGAGCAACATGCAACGCAATTATCATGTGTATATCCTGCAGTAGATTCTTTACGGTCAATTCCATGAAAGCCTCTATTTTCGTTGATACACCCACAATAATAACATGGATTTTCAACGATAACACGATATGTATTGAAATCAAGACCAAATTCAATATTGCGATGTTTTGCAGATTGGTTGTAAATGCGGTACTGGCAATCCAAACTTTCTCTCATTCTCTTGTGTTGGGCTTCCATCGCGTCTGGGTTGTTTGCTCTCCATTCCCTGGCATTCTTTGCATTTCTATTTAAGTAAGCGCGTTCATTTTTTTCGCGTTGCCGCTTTCGGTAATTTCTCCATACAGCGACTACTTTTTCCCAGTTTTCCGATTGCCATTCTTTTTTACGTCGTTTGCGTGATTCTTTGGCATCATAAATGCGTCCTTGTTCGCGACGGTGTTCCTTGTCACGTTTGGCGTCTTGGTTTTTGTTGTTGTTACGACACTGTAGACATGTTGAAGTTACCTGGGTCCGTTCTCCGACGAAATCACTGATTGGACAACGTTTTCCACAAACTGTGCAGCATTTAGTAGTACTGTCTGGTGCATTCAATTCATTCTCTTTTTTCGCGTCTTCTCTCTTCTTTTGGTCTTTTTGGCGTTCATGGGTACGACAACTATCACACTTTTTGTAAGAACTTCTCATTTCCAATACATTACGACAACCACGAATGTATTGTACACATGGTACTTGGTCATTCGCCTTCACTTCGTCCAGCCATACACAAACTTGATGTTTTATGCAATATGAATTTGTTTCTGATTTTTTTGAATTACATTTTTCATGTGCACATAGAATGCAATCAGGACATCGATCACCATTCTCAATATACAAATATTTTTTGCACCCGCGACATGCAGTCAAACGATCCAATTGATCTTCACTATAATTTGTCAGGTATTGGTGGCATTTACAGAATGAACTGTCGGGTAATGTGTAATAGCGACATTTTTTGGTTTCACCAAGTTTGGCTACGCACTTCATGTTGTTATATATTTTTAACAACTCTCTTTTTTATATTGATTTCAAGTTTATATATTTTATATAGTGTACGGCATGGCGGGAATAGCAATAAGTTAAAGTAAATATACATTTATCATTTCCTAAGGAACTTAAATGTAAATATTGTATTTTTAACTATAATCATGCTCGTGTTTCACCCACAAATTTATGCACCAAGTTATTCAGAACAAAAACAAGAACTTACCGATCGCGCCAATAACGGCGAAATTAGGTTGCTTCTAGAGTGTGAAGCGTATTTGGGTACGCTAGACCCTATACAAGGGTTCGAGTCCATGGAAACGTACCCGACGTCTCTCTTATGTTCGGCCTACCAAATGGCTCAAGTACCCTTTCGTTATTTGTCCGACGGTGGAGGTCATTCCATAGCAATGATGGTTTTTTTCTTTTGCAGTGCTATTTATTTCCCCGAAATGAAAAGATACACGGAAATGTTCAGTGAGGAAGTATGGTATGACGCCTATTTGTTTTTTCTTGAAGACATTAAATTTGACATTAATGACTACAGCAATTGTAGTGAAAATATGAAGATCCACATTCACGAACGTGCAGATCTTTTCGGAGGGTTTCCTGCCAACATTCCTTACGATTTTTTCCGCGATTGTTCCAGTTTTACATTACAAGCACTGTTCCCTTATGAGCCTGTCGAAGACACCATTACGCGAAAAATAATCATTGAACGCGAACAATGTATGGCAACCCATATTCGTCACGCGGTTGAGAACAATACAGACAACAAAGACATTCATGTATGTATCGGTGCAGGGCATGTGATGCCGCGTTTGACCGACGAGCAAATGGAAATACTCAGTCTCGATGACCATTTTAAAAAATACCACGCAAGTATCCAAGAACCCCGATTGTTGGAGTTATTGAGCGACATTGAACACAAGATTGAGATCTACGAAGAAATTACTTCTTGTCTTGAAAATTCATAGAAAACCCAGTTCGTTTGGGTTGTTCCATGATTACGCGTTGAATGATTTGTTTGGGATAGATAGAACTGAATTCGACCGTTTTTTGAATTGTTTGATCGTCTTCATCTTCTTTGGTTTCTTTGGTTTCTTCCGACGACTCGCACTTGGATCCCCATAAAGATGACAACCAAGATGTCTGTTTTGTTTCTGGTTTTGATTCCAATGCATCGTTTGTTTCGGATACTTTTTCTTCGCTTTTAGAGCACAACATTGATGACAACCAGGGCTTTTTGTTTTCGTCCTTGTTGTCTTTCTCTTCTTTTGCCTCTTCTTTTACTGGCTCTACGATCGATTCCAAGGTCGAAACGAGTTCTTGACCGGTTGATTTAAGAGCTTCAATAACCCGTTCGTTTTTCTTTTTAATGCGACGAAATTGCGGGCGATACAAAATGTTCCAATGATCTTCCAAAAACGATTGCATATCTTCCACTTGATCTTCTACAGCATCTAGCAAGTTTCCACCATACTGCAAAATGTATGTGTCTGATGCGATCAGGCGTTTGTAATCTTCCATCATGGCTTTCACAAACACACCAGCGGATTCGTCGCGATCGTCGCGTTCCGTCGCAAGCACTTTTTCAATGCGCTCTTGTAGCTTCATAAAATCCTTGTGCTTTGCGAAAGCGGTTTCCATTTTGGCTTGGAAACCAAAACACAATTCACCTCCTAAAACAGTCGCGACTGCCAAAGAAGTGCCTGCGCTCACCATTTGTACAGTGTGACTGTACGCGTCCATGTCAAAAATGACATAAGTATTGACCGCACTTAGTAGCACCAAAGGTACATTCAAGTACCATGTTTTACGTTTTAAGCTTTGGTATTGTTCCAAATAGTTGGAACTCAACTTGGTAACGTTTTGTTTTATAACGGTCAGCATTTTTTCAACCGCATCGGTCCACATAGTATATACCATATGTTTACAGAATTATTTACAGCTCTTCTGAACGCATTTATTGGAAAGCATGTAAAAACGAATTGGCCATCTTGGTTTTCGGGCTAAAGCCTCGACACGAAGGCTTCCCAAACAAAAACGTCAAATAACGAAACCGCTTTTTGTACTCAATCTTCTTTTCTCCCATATACACCAAAAACCCAACCAATGTGGACACCGCAAATAGGATATAAAGCATGTTATCAACTGTATCTATCCAAGGTAGCACTGTTTCTGGGGCTTCTTTCTTGTATAGATTGAACAAATACATTACTGCCAATGTCGCCATCGATATCACGAAAAACAATACATTGGTATTGATAAGTAGCAAAAATATGCCATACAAGAACAAGCTGTTCTTTATGGTTGTGTATAAGGTGTTGGTGTGCAAAGGATCCACAAAGACGACAAAGAACAACAGTGTCAAGAAAGCAAAAATGTGTTTGAGGTATACATTTCCATGCAACAGCGACTGTATTTTGCATGGAAAGATTTCACCTAAATAATTTGATGAGATGATTAGAAAAAATACGAAAATAGGGTACAATTGTACAGTGGGTGACATAATATACTATAAATACATATTTGACGCAATCTATTTAAAGAGATCTAATCTATAGAAAACATGCATACCCAACAACAGTGGTTATTATCAACGTTGCTAGAGTTTTTTCGCCAACCAGAACACATTGACGTATTGAAAAAAATCATCAATCGCGAATATGTGGTTTGTCAGAGCAAAAAACTGTCCATTCGCATGATCAATTGGTTTGTGACCAACTTTGCCAAACAGCATTTTACAGTGTACGACGTTCCGAGTAGCAAAGAGGGGGAGCCTGCGCGGCGATTCTTTGTGTGGACCAATTACAAGTCTACCGAAGACAGTTATTCTAAGCAACTCTTCGACCCCTATTGTCGCCAGGAGCGTATTTTGATCCCATACGACAATCAAAACCGTATTGAAACCACCGTCGCACAACTCAACTTTTTTAAATGGGCCATATTGAACAAGGTGTTGGATTACATCGTCGAAAACTACGACGAAATCGAAAAAGACATGGCATCGCGTTTGAATACTGCTCGAAGAAAACCAACCATTACCGAAGGCAAGACACGAAAAAAGCGCGAAGAACTCTCTGTCAATGCTTGTCGAAGTTTGCGCAAAGAATTCCAGCAAGTAGATGTGAAATTAAACTGAGTAAAAAAGAATATGAGAGCAACACCCTGGATTCTCTCAACGAAATTGTATACACATGTCTGAAAAGAAATATGTATATGCCAATGTGCGCTTACCCATCGCGTTGGTAGGCGACCAATTTGAAGTGATGAACCATTGTATGACGGTCAACTTCACTCCATGCAACACAGTCCCTGAACCTGTTTCTTACGAAGACAGCGAGCTAGTGAAAGCATTGTTTGCCACTCCCACTCCCGAAATGAAAGAAGAAATCATAAAAGTGTTTCGCAAAGATCGTGAAAAGAAGGTACCTAAATCACGTCAAAACACCACTTTTCATAAAAGAGGAAGAAGGCAATGTACCGCGTATACGCGTCGTGTGTACAATAAACCGTCTAATTCAGGTACATCGGACGCTGGTTGGCTTCAATGCCAAACGGACGAGGCATTACCATCGGGGTCTTAGCAATCATGTTGAGGCTGGCAAGTTGATTCAATTCTGGCCGTACTTCCGCCTTGGGAGATTCCAGATTGCTAGAGCCAATGCCAAACAAGAATGATTCAATGTCGCAGTCGTTTTTTGCTAAATCACGCCCGGCATAACGCCCAGACAAAAGACCATTTCCAGGCAAATTCGTTTGTTCTGCCTGGCCTTGTGATTGATGAAGGTACATGAGTTCTTGATGTTTTCGTTGAGAAGCGAGTTTTTCCATTGCATAATTACCTGGTGTGTTTCGATTGCGGGTGGAAGCCATCTATACACAAGACACACATTTCATTCGATCTCAAAATGCGTTTTCAACTTACGGTATTCTTGACACGCTGCAACCGAAGAAAAACCACCGTTCAAAAAGTACCATACACAGGTATAATACCAAGAAAAGGTGTCGTACGAGCACAATACTGCCTGGCCGATTTTGGGAGAATCGGAAAACATGCGTCCCGCTGCGTGCAAGTACAATTCTTGAAAGAAAGGATCTGTATGGGTTTTTTCGTACAGGACATTCATTCCTTCTGCCATACTTTGAGAGTCAAAAAACACCTCGTCTTGCGATTCGCGATCCAGTTGCGTAAAATCGACCAACTTACCATCATACGTGTATTTCTCATCAGGGTTAAAGCGGAATGCTTTGCGTATGCACGCACGGTACTCTTCGTTGTCGTCGTAAAACACGACAGATGGTTGAGATTTGAAGTATTCTAAAAAGGGCATGGGTTTGGAAAATCTTCTAAAGAACATTTCATATAGTTTTGTGTGTTATTTACTGTTACTTTAACAGCAAATATCAAAAGGAAATCTTAAAGGCGCTTATTTGCGTCCACGTCGGGTTTTTCGGGACTTTCCTCCCTTTCTCTTGGACTTTCTGGACTTCTTTCCAGACTTTCTTCCCTTGGATTTTCGTGCGCGTCTCTTGCCACCTGCATAAGTGGCTGGTTGTGAAGAGAATGATTCTGCACCACCACTGATCATCTTCATTAAATCAAGTTGTCCAGACATTGGTATATACTCTCTCAACAAATTATTTTTCAAACGCATTAGAGGAGATTCGAGGGCTTGGACTTTTTACTAAAGTCATTTTCTTCCATTTCGCGAGTCGCCTGGCCACCACGCACCCACCCTTTCAACGCAAGTTCTTCGATGGATTGCCCGGCGTTCGAGCGCTTTTCGGCATTCATAGGGTATTGGTCAATGGGATTGAAACTTTGTTCCATCACGGTACTGACACTTTTCTTGCCACGTACATTTTCACCTTGCATAAGCTGCGATTCCAATGTAGGGTCACAAGATCCGCGTCCCAAATAAGGCACACTCAAAAACGTACGGGGAAACAACTGCAGCTTTTCCAGAGGTCGCTGAGGATCGCTTTTCCATAACAAGTTCGACTCCGCGTCCACGGCAGAAGCGCCTAAACCGTACCCTCCATTTGTGCCACTGACCATCATACCTGGCTGTTTAATGGCAAAATCCACGTGAGCAGATGACATTTTGTCGGGTGCATAGTGACTCATGACACTGCTCATATACGCACTGCTTTGGACGTTTTGTTGTGATTGGTCTGATGCATCGCTACCAATGCGGTCCGATTGATAAAAGGTGTAATCTGAAGCAAACATACAGTATATATGATAAAACATATATTTTTACAAACCCTCTTTTGCTAAACACTTCTTTAATTGGTGTGTCTGGCCAAATTGCGCGCGCAAGCGAATGGGTTACCTTCTTTGCAAGATACCATACTGCCATAACAAAAGTCTGCAAAGGCATTTTGGTCGTTAGGTATGGTGGTATTGGGCGTACTGTAAAACGGACGCATCGATTGTTCAAATGCCAAATTATCACCTAGACCTTGAAACAATTTGTCCGTTATCTTGGGCTGCTGTGGATTCATGTCGTCAATCATGTTTTTGGTCTGGGTCAAAATATTGGCCTGCGATTCAGGAGTGTACGCTGCTGGTGCAGGTTTTTTTTCTACGGACGAATCATAATCCGTAAGCATCACGTTTTGCAGGGGATTCGTCTCCGTAGCTTCCCCAAACAAATTGGTAGGCAATATGTGATCTTTTATGTAGTCTTCTGCTGGACTTCCAAACCCTTCTGCAAACCGAACTTTTTTACCCGATTTGTGACTGTAGTGTATAGCCCAGATGGCGCCTAATGTCAATGCACCGATGACCACGACGCGGTAAGAACGCAATACCACATAAAACAATATGCACAACATCAATACCATGCGAGAGACGGCATTGAGTTTTTGACCATACGTCATGTCTGAAGTGGGAAAAAATTCCCACAAGTGCGCCGGATCGAGAAATGCGTTGGGATTGACGCCCCAAAATGGAATGTTGATTTCTTTTGATTCTTGTGACATAACAGTGCTTATAAGTTATCCGATGAAATTATTCTGAGAGAACTAGCCTACGCTTTTCCCTAAATTATGCATGGACGATTTTCACTTTTTCGCATTGCTTGTCCATTTGAAATGTGTCGCAACTTTTGCTTCTGGGAACGATATGCAACACACATTTGGATTTTTCACCGGTAAGTGGTTCGGTGCACCCTTTTTCTTTGCGGTTCTTGCGTGTCTGGGCAGGCTTGGATTTTCCACAGCGCGATCGAAAATGCTCGTATCGATCCCGGACTTGTTCATACGTAAGTCCTGATTTTTTCCGTAACATCGTATTCACCACCTCATGCAAGGAAAACACATAACGAGAAAAGGTCTCTCGCGAACGCATGTGTTGCGTGGTCAATGGAAGTTTTGCAAAGTTCTTCTTTAAGTTTTCACGGCATTTGCCACACGGCAATACATGTTGTAAGTTCAAAATAAAATTACGGTAATGTTTTTTATCTTCTTTGCTGGGACGGACAGGATAATTAAAACTCATCGTATGCAAATAGTGCCACATCGGTGGCCCCCAAACAGTCGTCAACATGCCATCATTGCTTTGATAGTGGGCCGCGTTATACACAAGTCTAGGTTTATGGGAACGTCTTTTTCTTGTATTCACCATTTCTTTATATTATTGAGAGAAATCAAGTGTTTTGAAAAATGTAATAAAAGGGAGTTTTATAGTAACCTTACCTCAATGAACAAGCCTATTTCCCCTAAACACCGACGCACACAAATCACACCGTACGCCAAGTTTCTTCAATCTTTAGACAGTTACCAGTCTGACACAAACCTTACCTACAAACAGTGTCACACTTTGCACCAAATGATGCACCTTCACTATCAAGCCCATTTTGCTCCCTATATTCCGTCCACTTGCGATGAGCAAATCACTTCAACGTATTTACAGTGGCAGAAAGATCATGAAATGTCTCTCGACAGTCTTGAAAAAATCCGTGTACACCGTGTCGCACCCAAGGAAAAAGTACACATTGATATGCGTGTCAATACGCTGGACGATTTGATCAACATCATGGACACACACCCTTATACCTCCCAAAAAGAATACAACATTGATTTACAAGCACTGCACAAGATCAAGGGGGAATTGACTCAAATCGCCAGCATGGTCGGTTTGGAATCCCTCAAGAAATCCATTTTGAAGCAGCTGTTGTATTTCATTCAAGGATTCGCGGACGACGGTGCACAAGGAGATTACAAACATACAGTATTGACAGGACCACCCGGAACAGGAAAAACCGAATTGGCCAAACTCATGGGCACCATGTATTCCAAAGTAGGCGTTTTAAAAAGCAACACATTCAAAAAAGTCACCCGTACTGACTTGGTAGCCGGCTATTTAGGTCAAACCGCGATCAAAACACGCAAAGTCATTGACGAATGCATGGGCGGCGTATTGTTTATTGACGAAGCATATAGTTTGCAACCCGACGACATGTACGCCAAAGAGTGCGTAGACACCTTGTGCGAGGCACTGAGCGACCATCGCAAAGACTTGATGGTGATTATTGCAGGGTATCAAGAAAACTTGCACGAAACCTTTTTCAAAATCAACAGCGGACTTTCGTCACGTTTTGTCTGGCGTTTTAATATTGACGCGTATTCGGCAGAAGAACTTCATTCCATTTTTAACCAGATGGTTGAACAGCGAACATGGCATTTAGACGAGAATGTCAAACCGGAATGGTTTCGCGAAAAGAAAGACCAATTCATTGACAACGGACGGTCTATGGAACAGCTGTTTTTGTTGACCAAGATTTCGCACGCCAAACGTGTGTATGGACAGGACGAATCACTGAAGAAAAAACTCACGACTGAAGATGTCATTGAAGGATACCGAATGTACGAAGAGAATATGAAGTCAAAAAACAATAAGAATATGTTGTTTGGATTATATATATGAGCGAAGAACACCGAATCATTCAAGTCGATCCAAATGCATTGAAAATACCTGACCAAAACAAAACACGAAAAAAACGGGAAAAAGCAGAACCACGTATTCGTATGAAATCTTCCAAGCCTCCCAAAAAACCCAAAGCGTCCACGCTGAAACGCAATTTACTCAATATGATTCGAACCAGCCAAGAAAAACGTCTCAAAAAAGAACCCGTCAAAGTGATTCCACAAGCACCCAATACATTGCCTCCCAAAACCGATTTTGAAGAATCGGTGCAATTCTTGTCTAATCTACCGAAGCGCGAACCACCCACCAAACCATCGCCCAACCATCGCACATTGCGTGTACAACCATCAATACCAGTAACGCCGAATCCATCGACCAATACACTCACTCCCGTCACTATCGCACCACCCCTTCCCACACACCCACCGATGACACTGACTTACAAACCAGCCGTACCTCCCCCCTATGGCTGTTTGAAGCACGGTACCAAACCAACTTACCGAACCTGGGTTAACCAAACCCAACGCCCATTACCCCGTCCACCGGCAGTGCCCCGAGAAGTGATCCCCTCACCCGTCCAGACGAATTACGAGACGCAATTACGCAACCAAATCAAAACCATGAGCGAACAAGAACAGATCCGCAACACACAGCAAACGAAACCTCCCGTGCGCAAAGTGAAAAAACAAAAACGGTGTGTGCGTAGAACTTACCGCACTGGAAAGTCGAAAGTGCACCCACGTGTATCCGTACTCGTATCCAACAAAACCCTTCGTAGCAAAGCTAATCTGCATCGGACGCAATTGCGCGAAACTCCCATGTCAGACGTTCGTCAATACTTACGCAAGCATGGCTTTATCAAAGTAGGCACGGCCACTCCCAATGAAGTACTGCGTCAAATGTACGAAAACGTTCAAATGATTTGCGGAGAAGTACAAAACCACAATCCAGAGAATTTATTGTATAATTACTTCAACGATATAGATGGGTCTTCAACAGATCCTGTATACGTATGATCAAAGAGGTCACGGAACCCATTACGGAAGACTCGATCGAAATATTTGGGGTTGAAATTGAAGAAGATGGCCGCGCGGCAGGGTATGCCATCGGGGACATGTTAAACATGCCAGCACTCGGTGGGTATTGGCCGTTTCATAACCCTGAACTGGTACAACGACTGTATTTGGTAGCGCCGTATTATCCCAACTCCATCGCACAATACTACATTGAAAATCGACCACACAACGAACCCGTACCCTATCTTCCACGTGTACAAGGTGCTGTCCGACGCTACATTGAGTCGAACCCATCACTAGAGAGGGACTCCATGATGGCGAAAGTGGACTGCGACGATGTGTTGTGCGTTCATGTACGCACAGGCGACCGCGATACGGAACCCGAGTTTTTGCGTTACGTCATAGAATGTACACAACGATACAAACAAGTGTATTTGTTCAGCGGCTTACATCTTGACCAATACGTAAAGACAAATGACATCAAAAAACAAAACTTTTTGAAAGCAATCAACCCTTTACTCCGCATTCCCAACGTTACACTCGTAATGGCAGATCCTGACGTACACATTGCATTGATGTCGAACGCGCGTCATTTTCTCGCCCACAAAGGAGGATTTTCGGCCATTGGCGCGATCGTGTGCAAAGGCACTGTGTACATTAGCCAATTAATGGAGACGGTCAACGATCATTGGGCAACACACGTCGATGTCCCCCATGTCAAGGTTCTCTGTAAATAATTTCTGCATTTCTGTATACACACATAGTTTGCACTGTAAACGCACACAATGCAAACCTACCCCAATGATTTAGGCGATTTTTATGTGACGCTTGTGTATAGATATGAAACGTCACTCGAAACAAATGCCCGGACTGGTCACCGAGTCAGACGTGACCACGTCCCCGTTACACACGATCACACAGTCGTTTCCCAAAGGTAAAAAAGGCCGCAAACAACGCAAGCTCGATCAGCGCCAAATAGCGTCGATGTTGGCAGATGAAAATGGTGGGAATCGCGATGAATACGTAACGGAGATTTCATCCAATGTGGTGAAACCATATGCAAATATGGCGCATATGTCTGGGCAAGAGCGAAAGACATTCGAACACCGTTTTGTACAACCGAAGAATTTGAGTCAAGAGCGATACAGTGCCCTGTTGAAAAACAAGCACAAGAAAATCGTGGTCGCCAATGGACCCGCAGGCACAGGCAAAACGCTGTTTGCCACGGAATATGGCCTCAAATATTACTTGACCAATGTGTATGAAAAACTCATATTCACACGCCCTTCGGTCTCGGTGGACGAAGATCTGGGATACTTACCCGGTACGTTGGAAGAAAAGATGGCACCTTGGATACGTCCCATATACGACATTTTGTATAAGTTTTTAACACCCAAAGAAGTCTCTCAAATGATGGAGGATAAACTGATTGAGATCGCACCCTTGGGATACATGCGCGGCCGTACGTTCCAAAACGCGTGGATCGTTGCCGACGAAATGCAAAACTCCAGCATCGCACAGATGAAAATGTTGCTCACGCGTTTGGGCGAAAACAGCCGACTGATAGTGACGGGTGACTTGGATCAACACGACAGACAACGTGAACTCAATGGTCTCGAAGATTTCTTGCGTCGATTTGACGGTAAACGATCAGACAGTATTAGTAGCTTCGAGTTTGAACGTGAAGACATTCAACGAGAACCAGTCGTCAAAGAAATCCTTGACATATACGGAGGAGACATCATACCAGACTATACGTCTGAGGAAAAAGATCAACCCGAAATAGATGACATTTCATGCAATCGTAGCGAGACGACTGACAACAGTAGTGTTGGTGAAAACAACAGCGAAGTGAGCACAAGTTATTAGAATATCTTTAGATAGAATATATGGCAAAAACATTTTTTAAGAAAGGCGAATTGTCCAAAATGTCCAAAGCTTTATTGCACAATCGATTCGTTTTGTATTTCGTATTTTTGTTGGCAGTGAGCAACATGTTCCACTTCGTATTCAAGCAAGACATCACTTCCGCAAGTGTGCTCATCGTTACTGGTTTACTCACCTCTTTCTTTAGCAAAAACATGGTCGTCATTATGGTCGTTGCAATGGTGGTCGCCAATGTGTTTCGCATGACCCAAGGTCCAGAAGGATTTCAACCCAAACGCGATGAAGACGACGAAGACGACGAGAAAGAAACCTTTGCAGATGTAATGAACGCATTGGAAAACTCGGCGGCTGAAATGTTCAAAGACGTCGATGACGAGGACGATGAAGAAATCGACGAAGAGGATTTGAAAAAGTTGCTTGACGTTGATGATGATGAAGAGGAAGAAGAAGACGAAAAAGAAAAAAAAACTCCAAAGAAGGGCTCCAAAAAGGAATCCATGAAAAACAAAGAAAAGTTTGGAAGTCGTAAAAACAAACGGTAAGTCGAAACAAATATGCGTATACAATATATGCCTATTTTACCAAAAACAATGTCATTGGCCACACTGCTTGCGTACGCAGCTGTATTCATGTATCTGATTTATAGAAACGACTCCACCAAAGTAGGTTTTGCATTCATGTGTGCCATTCTGACTTCTTTGGTAGTACGCCATGAATATTTGATCCTTTTAGGCGGTGTGATCGGAGCAGAAATACTCAGTACGGTCACGTCTCTCGAACCCTTTCAAGTGATCCAAGATGAAAAAAACGAGATACGGTGGAGTGCACAGAAAACTCACGAAGTAGAAGCCCTCAAAAACGAAAAGGCCAACGCAGTAGCTTCATTACAAGCCGAGCTACAAGCAAAGACAACCGACATAGATAGACTTACTTCAGAAAAAGACAATCTGACAGATAAACTCAACAACTCCAGTAGTCAATTGTTGCAATTGAATGATCGAGTCATCAATCTGGCCACGGCATTGCAGTCCGTTCTCCGCCTTCTTCAAGGACAAGAGTTGCCTTCTGTCGACGAAGTGACACAATCCGTCTGCAACAGCTAATTTCATGGACTATATTATAGAATGGATTTGCTTTGGTTGGCTATATTGATCGTTACTCTGTATTTTCTTGTACTTGACGCGCATGCATTTGTGGCACTTTTCATTGTCTTGTCCTTTTTAGCACGTCGTAAGACCGATAATCCCCTCTATTTTCTTTTACTACCTTTACTCATTACCTTGGCTTCCTTTTCTGCTCGTCACCGTTTCCAAGAAACCTTTGGAACGAATTGCGGTACCCCAAGCTCTTGCTCTAGATATGCAAGGACAGTACAAGAGAGAATCAATGCGTCTAATAGAGTAAACGCGGAATTGAAAAAGATAGAAAGTAAAGTCGATGCTGATATTGCACAAGCGACGAATGGAATCAACTCACGTAAATCGATACGCGACACCACTATTCAATTTATAGAAACTGCAAAATATTAAGCATCTTTTCCCAACAGTATGTATAGAAATGAAGTGGTGGCACATAACTCTGCCTTTGCTTGTTTTCATCGTATTTTACATCACATTTAGACCCAAAAAAGAAGGGTTTATATTTAGACGTAATGCAGTGCGGGACCAAATCAATCGTATGGTAGATGGTGTCGAACGCACCAATCGAGAAAACGAAGTAATAAACAATCGCACACAAAATGAAAAGATCCCAATGCAAAGACTAAAAGAAAAAGAAGTAAAAACACTCGCCGACTTATTGAATGAAGCCAAACAACTCGCCGAAGAAGCTATCAAAAACAATCCGCCATTAGACGACTAGGCAATATAACATTATCAAGGTATAACTTATAATCGATATGTGGTGGACGTTATTACTTCTTCAGACCCTTTTCTTCATATTCCGAGACGTTCACATGTATGCAGTTGCAGCATTGATCTTCTCGTTCTTGCTTTCTTGCGTGACCAAAGATCCCATTGTGTTCATCGTGTTCCCAGTTCTTGCAATACAATCACTCTACCTGTGCAACACAACAGTCGAATCCTTCAAGGAAGAGGAGACAAACGGCGACGAAAAAGGCAACGTACAAATCTCCAAGAAGGACGAAGAGAGTTTAGAATACGACACTACCAAGAAACCCCAAGTAGAAGACTCTGGCAATCCTGAACTAAACATTGCCTTGATATGACATTTTCACCTCTAAAAGCATATACGTATGGCGAAAACACTTATATGCTTGCTTCTTCTTTTTCTTTTAGCATTCTGTCTTTTACAGCGCACCCAAGAAGGATTTCAAAGGGCTACCAAATCAGGTTTAGGCAGCAGCACCAGAGCATTGTGGGCACAAATGTTTCTTCGTCTTGGTAAATTGGAAAAGGGAATGAAGGCGAAACTGGATAAAATCAATGGAAACGTCGAAAAAACAATGGAATTCATGAATGTTGAATAAGAACACAGCAACATGTTTTTATAACAAAGTAATATAGCAAAGAAACATGGGAGGATTAGGCAAATTGATAGAAAAAGAGTTGAAAAAAGCATTCTATAACATGGCGAAAGCGCTAGGCATCATCAAAGTATATTATACGGTTAAAAACTGGTTTCTTAACATCATTAACAACATTGTCAACTTCTTCAAAATGGTATTCTTCTACATACAATGTGCCATCAAAATGCTGTCAAATTTTAATAAGTGCATAGGATACTACTTGGTCGATATGCTGAAATTTTTCGGAGTGTACATATGGATCTACTTGTTGATGAGTTTGATGGGTCTTGGCAAAGAGTGGAGCAATGTCCAGTACAGCATTGACCAATTAATTGGTTGGCCAAACAGTGTGAAAAACCAGTGTTATCGCTGTAAGGACAAAGTCGACGATGAAGATCGCTTCGAAGAAGTGAAACGATACTTCCGCGGAAACAAAACAAAATCGAGGTTCAACTTCTTTGCCTTTATAATGATTATACTTACCATCTTTTTGTTATTCTACACCTTTTGGTTTCATATTTTGAGAAAGAAGCAAACTTCTGCACCTACTATATAAGACACCATGGCACGTAAGTGTGCACCAGGAACGATCTGTATTACCAATTCTACTCTCCTTGTCATTGTATGCATTCTTGTAGTAGGCGCCTTTCTATGGTTTCAGACTTTAGGAAAAAATACAGCCATTACCACCACCTATCCAGTACATGCATCGACTACCCCCATCACCATGTCAACCGCCTCTTCTATACCCATCTCCATTTCTTCCGCGGTGGTCCCCAGTCAAGATTTGCGCGGCGACGTGGGGCGATGTATGCCAGGTGGACGCACCGCAGGCGATCCCTTGACCAACGCCTATGTGCCACCTGTCAAATGCGAAGCCGGCAGTCTGATGCCCATGGGACACGCTGTCCCCATCAACGTGCGCACGCAACAATTCAATCCCCAATACAGCCAAATCGGCATATTGACCAAACGGTATGGAGACAACAGCGAAATCTTGCCTCTCATGGGAAGACGCACCGTCACTTCCCGTGACAAATGGCAATATTACACTGTCTCTGGAGGGGGTGCGGGCGGCAACCTGCAAACCAAACTCCCAGTACGCGTCAATGGCAAAAACTGCAGTGGCGAATACGGCTGCGGTGAAATTTACGAAGGCGACGAAGTGTACGTCGAAGGATTCCAAGACACCTTCCGCGCAACCATATACGAAAGTGGAATGTTTTCTTATATTCCATATTAGTATACAAGAAGCAACATGGCCGTGCAGATTATACACAACGGAAATACAACGCCTTTAGATGTATTGTACCAATTCGACAAAGACGAAACCTTGCAACCTTCTTCGCCACAGCACTACGCCTTCGATAAAAACACCTCTGCACGCATTCAACTCATGGATACCGTGTACAGTCCCCAAAATTTGCATTTGGTTCCCAAACTTCACCGCGCACCCTCTTTAGCCCATACATGCGAACTCGTAATGGAATGTGCTCACCAAGAGTCCGAACGACTGTTCGTTTGCATTGGACTTATTTTCGACGAGAACGAAGATCCTTTCGCACCAGACGTCGAACGTCTTTTTTCGTCTTGCAGTCCTAACCATTTATACCTCACCAAATCGGGCAACCGCGTACTGGTGTGTAGTAAACCGGTGAAAGTGCAAGGCAAATGTCCGCCTTTGAAAGGAAATGCCAAAGATGCCTACAAAGAGATCATCGACAGCGATTCCTACGACGTATTGAGTTTGATCAGCGTTTCCACAGACCATCAAATGAAAAAGGTAGAATCGAAAACGTCTCGTGCAGTCTACAAGCCAATGTTGTTTGCCCCTCCGACGCAAGAAGGGTTCCATCCAAGACATAAAATAAGTGATGGTCATTACCTGGAATGTTCATTAACGGATCCAACTGATGATGAAGACCGAGAAGAATTAGCAGTGGTGCCTCTTCATACCAGCACCTACGAACGCGGTATGGTAACGTTCACACACTTCTTGCATTTTTTCTTGGTTACGGTTGGAGCGGGTATCGGACTGCCTTTGTTATTCGTCTCCATTTTTCAAAGAGACAATTTGATTGCGGCCGATGGCGGAAGAACACTGTTGTCGTGGTTTCTCAGTTATGGTTCGCTTGTCGTGTTTTTCTTACTCGGCTTGATCATCATGATCGTAGGACTTGCCATTCAGAAGAAAGCAATGAGCAATATGCACAAGAAAACAAAACCTGGCGAAGTAAACGCCTCGGTAATGGCGATGTCTGGGTTTTATTTGATCCTAGTCCATTGTTCGTTTGCACTCGGCATGTTTGCATTCAAGAAGTTCGAGCACGAGTCATTTGTGAACATGTTTAGTAAAGAGAATCTTGCCACTTCATTTTATGACGTTCTTTCCGGCCTTCAAATCGTTCAATAAGCACCATTGTCTTTTACGATAAAACACAATGCAATTAAACCATGGAAGCACCTTCAACCGTTTCTTGGATTGGTTTGAATGAGCTTTGTACCATTTCACCAACTGCGGAACTCTTGCCAACCGGCGCCATCTTGTTGACGACCTCTTCCTCTAAAGTCACCTCGACCGTTGGGTTCATTTTCTTCATCTCCTTATCTTTACGTGGCTGCGAAGGAGTGTGGCGCACCAAAGGGACCTTGGAACGAACCAGGCCATTGGAACTGCGACGAAGCAATTCGTAGGCCACGAAAAGGGTCAATACGCCTAAAATAGGTGTGGTGTAGAACAACATATACAAGGCAATGATGATGATCATGCCAATACCGAGATTGGTATTGATGTATGGGATCACCATAGCTGGCGTGGGTACTGGAAACAACAAATACAACAAAAACAAAACAAACAGTACTAATTCTATAGGAGACACGGAACCGATCGATGGTAATTTCATGCTATACAATGAATTAATATTTTATTGGGCGCGGCTAAAATCCACACACATACGATAAAATGTTTAGCGAGAATATACAATGAGCCAACGGTATTTTCACGATGAATTTGCATGTAGTCTCCATTCAGATTACGAAAAGGTAGAAACGCACAACAATCCGATATTGACAAAAAACTGCAACTATCGCGATAATTTGACGGAACTGCAAAAACAAGACGGAAATAATCAGGACGCACGACACATGTACACCCGTGCATGGTTCCAAGTTGTGAATTTGGCGTTTGGGTGCGTCGTTTTAGGTATGCTCATTCGGCAGCGAAAATAATGTAATGTGTGTGTATAGACATGAGTACCAATTTGAAAGACTTTGAAGATCAATTAAAAACACTTATTAACATGGAGACAGACATTGACACTTTAAAAGAATGCAGAGAAAATGCTACAGATTTTAACCCAGACACCACGACGTGCACTGACTTTCAACCAGATAGTAATGACTATTCTCCATACAATGACCTATCCTACAATGCAATATACAAAATGATGCAGGGAGTGGTGTACACTAGTTCAAGTAATTTTTCAGTTTTTGAACAAGATTTTACAGATCTAAGTGGTAATCCAAGCACCAGTACCGGCGGTGTACAAGGCATATTGGCCAACAAACATGTTCTTCCGGCTCAGTATAAACAAGTGAAAGAACTACGAAATGATCTCGACAACAAAATGCGAGACATACTGAACCAAGGCGAAACCGACGTCACACGCATGCACGATTCCGATGTATACATGACCTTTGGCTGGACATTGCTCGCCACATCAGTACTGTACTACTTGTTTTCCAAACTATGATATTTTATACACATAGGGTATACAATGTCAGTCGCCAAAGACTTTTTTAAAAATCCTTTAGCCACGTGTGAAAATTTTGATACCAAAGGAAAATATAATCTAGAAGAAGACTACAATATTCTCAAAGACCAATACTTAAAAATAAAGCACATCAACGAGTTGCACGACGACATCAGTGGAAACATTGGTGAATACCTCAATAAATACGAAGTGTTGGATATATCGGGCGGTTCCAATGCAGACAACATTCCGGCATTTAAGTACAAAGACTTTAACTACACGAAACCCAATGGAAAAATCTGGCTCGACCACATCGATCGCAAATCCACCGTCAAGGACGCCGCCAAAGAAGACATTCATACCATGATCGTAGAACAAAACAACGCTTACATTGTCGGTATGATCACCATCGCAACTGTACTTGTCACTACGTATTTGACTTTCAAGTGAGAGAACTTTATCCCGTTCTACAGTATAGCAAACCATGGCAGAACTCATCAGTAACGACGAGTATTCAAAAATCATTCACTTACAAAAACTTTCCAACAATGCCGTTGTAAATGAAACGCGAAGATTGGATTCCAAGAAAGCGTCCATTGACGCCGAAGAAGAAAACGCCCGACGACTCATTTTGTTGAACCAAAGCTATCGCGACCGGCAGCAGAAATACTTGGTTCTTATGACACTATTTTTGCTTGTTTTAGGCCTATGTTTGGCGGTAATCTTCCTACAAGAACGAGTAGGATACAGTTCTGGATTAATGGACTGGTTCTTAATCTTCATTGTGGGAATAGGAGGCATTTCTGCGTACTTGTTGTACATGAACATTCTCTCACGAGACAAAATAGATTTTAGCAAATTAGACCAAAAAGCATTGTTGCCTACTTCCAATATTGGAGAAACAGAGGAAGAAGACTACAAACGAAAGAGCGATAACATTACGTCCAAAGCCTCCAAGATGTGCCGAGGACAAGAATGCTGCGGCCCAGGGTATCAATACAATACAACCACTAACAAATGCGAATTGCAACAGTAATATCTACTACCAATGTATAAATGACTCAACAAAAACCAGATCCAGGAAAATTAACACCAGATAACGGATACATCATGATGAAGGAAACAGTAAATCCTTCAAAGCAAGTAGGAAATGACACATTATCAGTATCAGATTCATACACAGACACCAGTATTTTGTCAAAAGAGCTTAAACGTCTGCAGTACAAAAAAGAAGTGATCGACGAAATTCATTTCACCACACGACGACAAAACGATAAAATGCGAAGTTTGACAATGCGCAGAAAAGCCTATTATCGATTGTATGGGGTATTGGTAGCAACTGTCATAGTGAGTCTGGTACTATTGGTTTTAAAGAACTATTTCCCTATTTTGCCCGAATGGATATGGGATTGGTTACTTATATTCACCATCGGCGGAGGCCTCATCTGGGCCATAGTATTATACGTGGATCTTACCAAACGTGACAAACTTGATTTTGAGAAGATTGACTTTGGATATTTACTGGATACATCGGACATAACCGACAACAACAAGGAAAAAGAAACAAATCTGTTGACTCGTGCAATCGATAGCAATATGTGCACAGGAAACGACTGTTGCCAAGATGGACATTTTTTCTACGACAACCGCTGCAATAAATGTAATAGTGCTGGCGATAAGTGTGCAACAGAATCATTTACTACACGTCCCACGTATATGCGCAAAGACGAATTCCCGGTATTGATTCAGGGTGCTGGACAAAAAACCATGCACGCGTACGTGAATAAAATGTAATTGTAAAGTAATAATATGTCTTCATCAGACATGCAAAAGGCAATTGATTTAGCAAAACGCCAAAACGATGCATTAGACCGCCAATATTCTACACAATTCAGCAGTTACCAATACAAAATAGGGCAAATACAACGGCTCAATTGGTTCACGTATTTGCTCATATGGCTCTACTTCATTCTCTCAACAATCTACTTATGGATCCTCTTCGTGGGAAACAAAGCATCGTCGTATACACCTTTCCACAAGGTGGGCGTGCTTGTAGGACTTATGGTGTTCCCGTTCATTATAACGCCCATTGAGATGTTTGTCTTGCGTTTCATTACCTTTGTCATTGAAACCGTTGTAGGAAACGTCTACAAACGTCCTGATTACAACTATGTAGTAGACCAGACGTATGTTCCCAATTTGTTTCAATATTAATAAAAAAAACAACGATTATGTTGTGTTTTTTCGCGCGTATTCACACTAGTGTCTTCGATTAGCTTGATTTACGGATTGATTTACGGTGGCGATGTTTTTTCGGAAGTTTTTTCCTAGTTTCTCTTCCTCCAAGGAATCCTTTTACAACACGTCCCATTTCTCGAGGCAAATCTTTTCGTTGGGTTACTAACAAAGACATCAATCGTTCGCTATTCTTCTGTTTATTCATCACGTATGTCCCCATATCTCGCAGTTGCATCAAGATGTACTCCAATGTGACAAAGATAGTACTATAACTTTCATTGTACTCGTAGTATTTGTCTTGTGACCGGTTGTATCGATCTGAATTGTATTTTTCACTAAAGTTATCGTAGATTTCGTTCTTATAGTCATGTGAAAAGACAATATTTGGATTGATGGAAAACTTTTTATACGACCGAGTGCCATAAGCATTGGTTCCGTCATATGAATCGTCTGACCATGTGTAGTAAAATGTAATCACTGTTTTGTTTCCTTTCGTAGTGTATTTTAACCCGTCTAGAAATATTTGGTGTTCGGGGGTCAACCATTGTTTGTATTTCAGTGTATATGCAAAGCTTCCTGGAACAAGATCGCGTGTTGAAGATTTCGATTTCGATTTCGAACGACTCATGGTCTATACAAAACAAGCATAAAAATGCGCTTGACAATTGTCTAAAAATAATAAAAAAACAACGATTATGTTGTGTTTTTTGGTTATGTTTTTACTTTGTTTATTTAGTAAGTTGTGTTTGTATTGGTTTGTAGTTTTTATTTATTTACTCATTGCTGATGTCACCGTGCTCACTTCGCTGTCTGTATCGTTATTTATGTTTTGAATTTCACGCTTGATTTTGACACCCCGCCAGCAACTTTTGTAGGTACCGTAAATCTTCTCAATTGCTTTGACCAACTCACTGTTTTTTCCGCTGATTTTGGCGGAATAGGTTTCTTGGTACCACAGATCGAAGTCGCGGGTCACCGTCGATTTGAGTAACCGATCTTCCGGTGCACCTGGTGTGAGGCGTTCCTGCATGTATTCGGCGATGAAATCTTGTTCCTTGCGGTACTGGTTGCTGTACTCCGCCACGATGTCACACATTGGCAATGAACCTTGGTTTTGGTAAGCCAATTCTACCAACATCGCCATGATAACAGGTGCCCATTTTTTAAACTTATCGTCAAAATCGTCCGCTTTTTTGAACTGGTACGGTTTATCTTCGTCCCCTTCAACTGGATTATCGACAAAGAGGGACAAGAACTTGACGACGCGAATACGTCGCCATGTACCGTGGTCGCGACTTTTGACGGGCAAGTAGTGATTCGCCATAATGACACTGTGGACTTGCGGTATGAACGACTCTTGATCTTTGAACAGTCCACGGAACGTGATTTTATCTGTACCACTAGTGAGTTGTTTCATAGGGCCTTCGTTCAGTTTTTCGCCTTCAGAAGGTTCTGCGGTCACTGCCAGACGTGAACCAACCAAACACAATAATTCCGGCGTCGCCTTACCTCGGCTAGGTCGTTCGTTCACAAAGAAGGACACGTCCAGCTCGGTAGCGTAGTCACCCAATATTGTTTGTAACAGTTTGATAAGCATTGATTTGCCGTTTTGCCCGATACCAGTATAATAGTGCAAGCACTGTGTTTTGGCCGTGTCGCCGATCAGTACCGATGCCAAGTGGTCCCACATGTACTTGCACAATTCTGGTATAGGAAACAGCTCACGCATGTACTGGCGTATTTGCTCCATCAATACATTATCGCGAGACTCGTCTAATGAATAAAAATCCGTTTGCGTGCATTTGGACAAATAATCTTCAGGGAAGCCCTTACGAAACCGTTTTTCTTTGAAATCCACCACACCGTTTTTAAAACACATTAAGTATCGATTTTGGTCCAATTTTTGCTCGAATTCACGATCATAAAACAGTTCCCTACATTCTCGCATAATGTTGTCTTTATCGTGTGTGGTACCCAGACGTGTCGCAATGCCGATGAGCAAATTGGCCCGCGCTTTCATCAAGATGTGTTCTTCGTGTTCAGTATCGACTTCGCCATCATTTGTCTTGATTTGGTGTGCTTTTTCCAACACACGTTTCGATTTCATCAAATAGAGTCCACGCACTTCGGTGGAAAGCAAGTTGCGCAAGGTGGTACCCGAATCGTCTTTGATCCAGAAAGAGCCATTGAAGCAGTACCACGCATTACTACGTATACCCGATGCAATAAATGATCCTTTCTTAAGCTGATGTACAACCATGGCAATGTCGTAGTCACAACTCCCACCTTTGGATTTTCCTTTGGCAGAGAGTTGATCCAAGCTCAAGTTGGCAATTGTCTGGTCCAAGAAGAAGTCGACCGTGCTTTCGTGGACTTTCTGGTATTCTTCGGGTGCATCGTGTTTGGACCAATACATCAACGACAATCGTGTGACGCCACCTTGTGGTTGGTGAATGAATTTCATCCAGAAGTCACACAAGGACATCACGTCTTTGGAAAAGTCAAACGACGGGGACTGTGCACTGAACGCGAGCCAAGCGATTAGCAAATAAATACTGGTATTACGCAATGCAAACCCAACTTTGATCCATTTTTCGTATGACCCTGATCCATAGTAGTTCGAAGGGAGTGTCATGGCGAACTCGTATGCTTCGCGCAATTCATACTTGTGTGGAGGCAAGTTGTCCAAAAACACATTCAGCAATGTATTCATGTCTTCACGATTGTGTACTTGTCGTACCGTGCTAACCGAAATCTGATAATATTCATCACCGCCAGGCAAGCTACTTGGGACTGTGTTGTTGCCATTTACGGTGGTGGAAGTGGTAGTGGGTTTTGCGATTTCTTGACGAAACAATTCTATCTTTTCACAAGCACTGTCCTTTTCCAACGACAACATTGGCAAGTTTGGATTGCGTATGAACAGCTGTTTGTATTGTTGTGCGTAAAACGCCTCGAGCTGTGTCGGTGACTCCACCAGTGGAATTTTGTTCCATTGCAGCCTATCCGTATCATAACTCACGTTGTACGCAAGCGTTACGTTGTATGGTTGTACGTCGTCAGGCTTTTGGGACAATGGAGCCAGCCAGCCATTGGTTCCATTTGAGATCGAGGTGTCCAACACGTCTGTCCAATCGTTGATGATTGGCACTCCTTCCCATTGAGGAGGAAGCAACTCCAACAAACGTTTGCGTATGTATTGGTGGTACAGTCCGTCCATACGCACACAAAACATGATGTGGATACCGTCTTTGACGATCGAGCTGCCATTGGTTTTGGTTACGACACGAGGATTTGGTTTTTCTGCGGCCACCATTAGAAAGTTGACATCTTCGTCCATTTCAAACACATCGGCCAATACATTCAAGACATGGTCCATCAGTTGGCGTATGTGGGTGGTTGTGTATTGTCGTGTGACACAGTCTCCCAAGAACTGGAAGTCCAAGTCAATCAAGAGAGGACCGGGTTGTTGTTGTTTATGAATCATTTGGCGTTCGATGATATGGTGAGTTCTTTTTGCTTTGATCACATCGCGATAGTAGGCCTTCATAAAGGCTTCATAGTCTTCTGGCGGAATATGGAATTTCCGCTTGACAATTTTTCCGAGCTCAGTGTGAGTAAGCTCATTGGTACTGTCTTTACCAATCACGTGCGCTGTAAGAAAGCTTTCTAAACCAATGTTACCGTCCATATCTATATCTTATATGTCATAGATTTTATATCATTTTCAAAATCAATTTTCTATGGTTGTCGACTACATAAAACACACAAAATTGAAAAATATAAATGGATAGATACACTATAGTATATTGTATCATGACTTCCGTACAAACGATCCGTTTTTGTGACAACTGCGAAAACAAGCTTTATCATCAGGTTCACGAAGATGCACTTACGTATTATTGTCGAGTGTGTCACATCACTGATGTGGGATCCTCTAGAGTCGACCTGCA
>JGI24917J38488_100948_pt1 | contig 37164 bp, 18 predicted proteins | sample LinPfosmplate5_FD_38488 | JGI IMG/M metagenome (IMG submission 38488)
CGAGCTCGGTACCCGGGGATCCCACCGGCTAAATGAAAGGTGATGATTGGGGTTTCATACAGAATACAAAATGTATGTAATATCTCTATCATTTTAAAATATGACCGGGAAAGAGGTTTATATTTTGATATAGGCCGTTTGGTTTGAGGGGTATTCGTATGGATATATTCGTAGGGGTTTGTATATTTCTTGTAAATGTCCCACGATTTATCGATGTCTGTTATTTTTTCCTTTATCTCATACAAATATTTGGCGAGTGTGTGTGATAATGCAATTCTATTTTCCGTTCTTTCGTAGGATAATTTGGTATATACATTTCTGTTTGATCTTGGCAATAAATAATACGTCATCTAAACTTGTCTATGAAAAAATATCTATATTCATTTTTTCATAGTTTTCATTTTTTATTTTTTCATTTTCCAATTTTTCAACTTTTCATTTTCAACCCATTTATTTTTTTGTGCGAGGCTTTGTCTTCGATGGAGGTTTCGCCTTTGCTGTTTTGGACTTTACTGGTGTTTCAGTTTCCTTTTCGGCATCCTTTTCGGTTTCCTTTTCGGTTTCCTTTTCGGTTTCCTTTTCGGTTTCCTTTTCAGTCTCCTTTTCGGTCTCCTTTTCGGTCTCCTTTTCAGTTTCCTTTTCGGTTTGGATCTTGCGTGTCGATTCCTTCGGTTCAAACTCATCATCGGATGATTCTGAATCCGACAATATGTCCAAATTTTCATTGATGGGTTTCAATACAATTTTCGCTTTTAGTTTCGTAATATTCCCCTTTATAGGTGACTGAAGGCGTTGTTCTGTTTCTAAAGCTTCCGCTAATTCCGAGTCTTCATCATAATCTGTATCAAACATCGACGAATTTTTCTTTGCGTTTAATAATAACTTGGCGATTTTCGCCGCAGGAACAGTGGTGGTTTTCTTAAATATACAGTATCGATTCATAAACGAAAGATTCTTCTCGACAGAAGTCATATGGATAGCCTGTTTGAAGTCCTTTTTCAATTTTGGATTCATCTTTATATCGTTTTCAAGTTCCGCGAATAATTCGCCGAAGAGTCCTGAGTTTCGCGGCATCCCCATCTGTTTCGCCTCGTCATTAGTAATAAGAGTAAATCCATAGTCTTCCATAATTCTCACAAAGTATTCAAAGTTCACAAGGTATTCTCTACAAACTTTATTTATGGATTCTTGGTATACATCAATCGCATAACCAATTGAATTTTCATCATCAGGAAACCCACTTTCGTCATATTTTTTGATGATTTCACAGATTTTCTTTGTGGGACCATATTTGGGGTCTGTCATAAATGAATACGACTCACCCTTTTCTTTGTTTCTCAACAAATCAAACACGGATTTGCCATCGAAACAAGTGGAGATGAAATATCCTTGAATTTTCGTATTTTCCGCAATATTCTGCATAAACCCATGGAGGATGAGAGGATTTTCAAAGTAATAATGTAAAGCGAACTGACAAGACGAAATGTTGAATCCGGATTCGCCAACACCATATCTCTTGTAGACCCCTTTTCCTAAAACAGTGGCGTCTTTTGAACCCTTTCCAATGAGCGCGTTGATAACCATCTTGTCCTTTTCGCTGGTAAAGCATTTACCGTTTCGAATATTCAATCCTGTATTTCCCTGCATAAACACCGCGTAAAACAGTTTGCTTGTCTTTTTGCACTCATTCAAGTAACGCACACACGCCCCATCGATAGGGTTCATAATGTTTTCCCCGTACAAATCGATTCCCAAGACGAACGATAATTTGGAAGATTTCCACTTGGCAATATCGCCTCCCCGTCCCACAGCATAATCGATAAGCGTATCTTCCGCGTTGGCCACACCGGTAATGAGTTTCTTCTTGACAAACAGATTGTGAAAGTTTCGTAATGCGATTGTTTTTGATTCGTCGCTGTGGCACTGGTTGTAGTATACGTCGCCTTCCCCGATGTTGGCCACGTCTGGGATGTTGTTTCCAGACACAATCATATCTTCCGTGATTTCATTATGTATTGAATGCCAGTTGCTGTTGGCAACGTGGTACGCATTACCATATTCGCGCGAACCGGCCAGTAGTTTTTGCGTTTTATCATATCTGACCCTAATAGGTATCCATCTCCATTTGGAATCTTTGGATTTATCGTATCGAAATTCCACAATATTCGATTCTTCGAAATATTCCCCTTCTTCGGTCATCATCAGCATATTTTCCCCGTCACATTTCAACATAATATTACACAGTCCAGCGGTTTCATCATATGGACTGGTTGGACGGAACTGAGCAGGTTCATATGTATTCGTGTTTTCGTCTTTGAGGCTGGGAGAAGGCAAATTTTCGTGTAAGATATCATTATACGGATTTTCGTAGCCGTGCTTCTTTGGATCGAATCCACACATTAGAACCAGCGTCTTATATTGTATGATTGCGTCGGAATTATTTGTGGATGTCCCCTCTTGGAATACATTCGATATTTTATCGCGCCCGGATTTATCCTTTTCGACCGAGACAAGGAAATCAACTGTGTTGCTCTCCACTGGTTTCCATTTGAAAGACATATCCCAAGTGGATTTTTCCAACGGTCCAGCCTCACCCTTCTTGTTTGATGCCACTCCGGTCTTTGATGGTGTGAATATCAGTCCATCTGTAATGTATTCGACTAATCCATCTTTAACGGACGAGATGATTTCAGAGCATCCCTCAAATATGGTTGTTTGAGGAGAGGTGAAGTAGAATTTTTTACACTCGACCCGTAATCCGCACGCTGGATTCGCTTCAGGTTTTGTCATAACAGATTTAAATGTATCTCGGTTCACCCATTTTTTAGTGAGACCGGTTTTAGGGTCCGTAATTTCTTTCCAGCGAATATTGTTTTCTTTTAGAATGGACGATGGTTTCAAAAGAGAGACAAATTTGTTGAGGAGGGGCAGACGATAATCATTGATGCTGAATTTCTCTTTTGGATTTCCGTCCTCGTTTTCACCTTCCTCTTTATCGAGAGAATCATACATAAATGACTTAGTTCGAACATTTTTGTTTCCGACGAAATAGATATCGAACGCGGCATATAGATTGATGAAGTTGCGTGTTTTATCATATTTGATATGCTCTCCGTCGATCAAACTCATAAATATGGTTTTCTCTGCGGTTTTACATCCGGTAAAGGTAATGTTCATATTTTTATCAATATAATAAATGCGTCCTTCTTCATTTACGAACAACATCTTACGGTCACCATCTGCCTTGTCTGTAACAGAATAATCCTGGCGTATATTGGGGACATTCGTATCCGAGTTGTCTGAGACTATATTCTCTAATTGTAATGTGTATGAGTCGGGACCGATGAAATTGGCCGGAGATATTCTTTTGAATCCATCGGCGGCGTCCTTTCCGTGCAACATAGTCATATATGATGTGTAAACGTGGTTTCGTTCCGAAAAGGGAATGGGATAATTCGATCCCTGTATTCCGCTCAGTATCATACGAATACATTTTCTTAGTGCCCCCATAATTTGTTCGCCTGATTCATAATTGGTTCCCATTCCGACGCGTCTATTGTCCAGTTCAAGTTCTATTTCATAGGATGGAGTATTTTCAAACACCTTTGAATCTTGTATTGTGTATGTTAGTATAGGCACTTTGTTTGACTTTTTATTGGTGCGAATGATACTGATATCCACAAACACCGGTAATTCAGGGTGTTCGAATCTTACACGATTAATATTACGAAAGTTCTTCTTGTTGTCCGTCCATTTAGACACGATGTTGGTTATGAAGGGAGATGTGATATTGAAATCTTGTTCAAACTGATAAGCCACGCGGAAATTCATATCGTTAAAGTCGATGGGTCTTTGAAATCTACCATCTTCTCCTTTTGGCGAGACCTTTTTTGTGAATTTCACTTTGTTGGTCTGTTTCAATGAATTCAACGCGATTTTATCCAAACTGTTCGATTTACAATATTCTTGTATCATATCCACGCCCAACAATTCCGCGCGAATGTTCGATACGCGCACTTGTCCGGTTTGTTTATCTGTGTATTCGGAATAAATTCGCAACATTTCCAGTCCATCCGCATTTTTGGTGGAGAATCCTTGAGACATAATTTGTTTTACTACATTATCATAGTCCAATTTCGAAATCGGTCGGCCTCCTCCGTTTTTTGTGTTAATCCCAAACCTCAATTCGAATTCCTTGGTTTTTCCGTCGACACGTAATGATGGATTTCCACCTTCTAAATATTTCTCGATGCGTTTAGCGAATTCAATCTTCAGTTCGTCGGCATCTTTTTCTTTGTTGTCTTTGTTGGTTTTGTCTGGGATGGAACTGTTTGATTTCGATTCCGAGTTTGACATGATAAAAATATATGATATAATATGTATTCATATATTTTTGAATTTTTAAATCAATTTTTCTCACTGTGATTATTATTCTGTCTTAGCAAGTGGACCAAACGCAATATTCATTTATTTTCTGATATAGCTCATTTTTCTTTTTTCCAACACAATCTATATTCATTTTGAACGATATTTCGCGCAATTCATCTGTTTTATATGACGATAATCCTTGAAGAGGCTTATTGTATTGGTGGAACTCGTGTTTAGTTCTGCGTATTTCGTCTATGAATTGGGATTTATCATTGATCATACACAACTTGTATTTCGTTTTTTGACGGTCGTTGTTGGTAACCGCATATTCCAATATAATAGGGTCATCGTCTACACTATCAGACTCTTCGACCTTGATAAAGATATTCTTTTCTCCGTGGATTAGGTAAATGGTGCGTTTGTAATATATCACTAAAGCAATGAACCCCAGCATACTCGTTTTATCCTGAATACACATAAATTCAGACATTATTTCTTGGACCTGACCATTCGTTATCTTTTGATTACTATTTTTCAAAAGTTTCGTGTTATGGCTACGAAAGTATTCCACAATCTTTTGTTTTTCGCTGGTTTCTCGATTTGAATATCGATGGCCGATTTGTAAATAGTCGTTTTCTCCGTAAATTTCATAATATATACACCAAAAAAGTGTGTCTGATTGTTTTGGCACAAAGGCATATTTTGATGCGACTATATTTTGCTTCGGCGGCACTGGTGTTGTTGTGGGGTCTGTTTGGTTTGTGGGTTGTGTGATTTGTTTCGGAGGTTGTGTTGTTGTTGTGGGTTGTTCTATGATAAACAAATTATTAAGGTCCTCTTTGGCGTTAGTGCACATATATGGATGTAGTGGAGACAGGTCGAGATTATCAAATTTATTATTTTGGTAAAAAATTTGATATAAAAATCGCAAACTAAAATTATCTACGTGATAAGGGTCATTCTCTCTACGATATGACATATTGCTTTGATTAGACTTGGTAACTATACATATTTACCGAATTACCTTTATCTTCTTTTTCTAAAAAAAATGTATTTTTAACGTCTTCTTTCTTCGTCTCTAAATCTATCAACAAGTCTTCTTGCTGGTTCAAGTAATCTAAATACTTAATAATTTCATCAATGACACCTTCCGGTAGAAGCGCCATATTCACGAAAACACCATTCTTATTTTCATTATGGTTATTGTGTGTGGGAGAAGTTTGAATGATTCGCAAAATTTGAATATGGTGTTGTTTGTCCAATCCTTCGATTTTCTTCTTAATTCCTTCTAAATCCATCGTAGTAATATTATACACTATATATTAGTGTTTATATTGTTTGATTCTCCTTTCAATCATCGAGTATTTGTAACGACGGTTTTTGATTCGACCTTTCTACTGAAATGTCAACCAACTTTCCAATAGCCGAAACGTGTTCATCATTCAGTTCAAATCTCACACCGATAATAGATACAATTAGCTTAGTGTTTTCGCGGACTGTTTCATACAGACTATTCATCAAATGATGGTCACGGGCCACAAATATAATAATAGGCACATTTCCTTTTCTGTCCACCACTTCGGCGTGAATACCTGCTTTGGTAACACTCTTACAAGTACATTCTACCTTCATATTTTCTACTGGATGGCAAATCATACATTCATAACTACATATGTATTCAACGCTGTCCCCGTTGACCTTTCCAGACGAATAATTTACGATTTTCACAGTATCGGGTTTGGTGTATCCTTCGACTGAACACCTTCCTTCGACTAAAGACGCAATCTTTTTCTCTAAATTTTGCTTCAAATGTTTCCCAATATTGTTGATGGACAATATCACCTTTATAGTAAGAAGGCTCGGGATATACGGTTCATATATTTGATGCGTATTGTCCGTTTTTGATTTCTTGTTGACTTCCATTTGTATATAGATTATATAGATATATGAATCAAATATATTTATATGTATTTATATTTGATATTAAATGAATCAATTTTTCAAAATTTTTAGTTTTACCACATTATTATAGATTGCCTGTTCGAAATCCATGAAGTAAACTTTATCGGTGGTATCAGTCAAGTATCTACATAAAAACTCAAACACAATGCACAGCGCCTGCTTATCGTATATGGTGTCAGTATAAATGTCTTTACTGTATTTCAACGATGATAATTTAGATATCAGGTCATTCTTATCTGCGCTGGATGCTTTCGCCCCCATATTATTTCTCACCTGAGTAAAGTCTTTGATTTTAAATACTACATCTTGGTTTTTGAATTCATACATAAATCCCATTAACTTTGCGTGTATCTTATTGATATCAACGGTAAGACTTTCTTTTATTGCAGCGTCGATATCTTGTTTATCGCTGTATGTTGCTTGAATGAATTCTTTTGTCTCCTCATCATACACAACGAATGTATTCTTGGATTTAGTCGCCATTAAAAACGCGTATTTATTTTGAGAACCTATTAGAAATTTTTTACTGTCAAAATATGTTCTCATGTATTCTTCGAGATGTTTCTTGGTCGGTTCATCTCCAGATACCGGATTGGGATTGGTTTGTTCAATCGTTTCAGGGAAATACATTTTTTTGATGAGTGTTTGTTTCTCTGGGATTCCGAGAACATCCAACCAATGATATACAAAATATTTGGTGATGGTTTCTTTGGGGATTGCGTGGAAACCTGTGAGAAGTTCAACGGTAGAATTCGCGTATTTGTAAAAATCATATTCTCCAGAGTAAACCACTGTTTTAGGACTATATGCCAAAGCAATGTTATTGAATATTTCCGTCAACAATACATCATACGTTTTCCCTGCTGGTGTTTCTATTTCAGGTTCGTCTTTAATCATGTTTAACTTGGGTTCCTTTTTCCCTGGTGATTTCACAGAAAATTCTTCTGGGATTTCGAGAACCAGTGTCTCATTTTTGTATGGAACGGGCGTTTCTCTTTCATAAACAGACGCATATTCATCACCTATTTCAGATGGTTGAAACGCATAATACAACCCTTTATTTATCAAATATCCCTTTCGACCATACTTGTCAACTACTTCCGTGCGATTGTTTATGAATTGCGAAAGAGAAAAATATGTGTGTTCAATCGGGTATCTCCTATAGAAGTTGATTCCGGATATTAAGTGGTCTCTTTTATAGACCGACCGATCTTGGAACATTTCTCGAATACGTTTCGATATACCAATGGATGTATTTTGAACATAAACATCAGTATAAGTGTTTTCTATGAGTTTGGAATCATTTTTTTTCATTTTTGACCCACTACATTTGAAATCACAATTGTCCATGTAATCACATATGTCTGTATATGGTTTGTCTCCTGGCTTGAATTTGATTTGTTTTCCGCTCGATAGATTGATATGTATATTTTGGTTCTCAATCAGTTTCGAGATTTTTTCTTGTGTAAAATTCGTCTGAGAAATATTGAGATGACAATCAACGGCCACTTCTTTCAACAATCGTGTTATACGCCCAATTTCGACGGCCTTCTTTTCTGCAACTCTATATACATAAAGGTCGGCCATTTCTACATCATTCTCTTGTGTTTTTGTTCCGTGTAAATATATTTCAACATTTCTCTCTTCAAATGGCAATTTACAACAACTAAGATGTCTTACACCACGCCCAATAATCTGTTCATTTCGATTCATGTTATACCAAGGATCTAAAATGTGGACTTGACGGATGTTTTTGAAATCCAGTCCTTCATTGGCCGCTTTCGATATTAACACTACCTTGACCAACTCACCATTTTTATTATCAGGCGATGTTATGTATTTGATGTCTTCGCCGTTATTTGGCGAGAAATGTTTATCCCCAGTAATCATAACATATTTTGCTTGCTTAAATGAGCCGGTAACCGACCCTTCCTGCAAAGTTGAAGAATCTATTGGAGAACCTGGAGGAGTTTTGAACAAATTCTTTGTATAATGTGCGCTGCCATACCTTGCGAATCCCATTTCTTCCAACGCCAAGGCCATAGGAACAATACCACCATCTATGAATTGAGAGTATATCAAAACTATACCCTTAGACTTCTTAATAATATCACAAATGTTGGATATTTTATGACTGTATTTAGAAATCTCCGGACTCGAAAATACACGTCCGTATTCTTTCAACACACCGGGTTTATATTGATAATTGTAACGGAGAGGATATGGATTTTCTTGTTGCTTCATCGTCATAGTGTTATTTAGCCCGTCTTTTCCTATATAGGATGAAATCACTGCCTTGCGTTTTTCTTGGGACAACTTTTCGTTGGATTCAGTCATCGAATATTTATCCAACACCTTGTTTGGGTACACTATATTCAAAGCCTCCATAGGGGCCAATAATAAAGTGTATCCGAACCCTTCCATATTTTCGAAACTGGGCATATGTATTGTAGCGCCGGTGATCGTGTTCTTATCATACGACCGATTCAGCATATCTTTCATTATAAAATCATACCCGCGATTTTGATATTCAGAAATTGTATTGGTATACACCGGAACGTGTTTTATAGGTGTATCTATTTCTGATAAGTTCATTTGTTTCTTTGGATACTGGTCGGGACCAATTGTATGCTCCGGCGCAAATACTTCTGGATACACACGATAAGGAAATGTAAACGGGTTCTCACCACGAACATATGAGACATACCCCTTTAATTTTCTCATGAGGAGTTCTTTTCCACCTTCTCTATTTGTAGAACCCTTTACAAAATCACCCGATGTATCAAACACATCACTTTGTTTGATGAGTGCACGTTTGTCATTGGCGTTCAATAAATTGGTCAACCATATTATTTCGGCATATGAGTTATACATTGGTGTGGCCGACAATACCAACAAACGCATATCATCTGATTTATATGCAACCTCATTCAATAATATTGCGGCCCTTTTATTGTTATTAGTATCTGTAAGACGCAGATTGTGAACTTCGTCGATAATTACAAGCCGCTTATTGAATAGATGTTTAATGTTTTTTAATCGACGGAGTTTAGATCCTTCGGATGAAAGACCGCTGTCGCTTGAAACACTTATATGACGGTCTATGAAATTCGCAAACTCACCGTATCCCATAAATGCATATGACTTCTTTATTATTGTCCGTATTTGTTGTATGATGCGCTCTCTGGAATGTCCCATTAGATTTAGTGGGTTCACTTCACTCAACAACTGATTTCCAACACAAGAATCGATATTCCATATTCCTCCAGTTTGTTCAAGTTTCCGTTCATCAAATAACTGAACACGAAAATTCTGTCGGACATTGGGCGAGGCAATCACTATTATTTTTCTATTGTGACCGGATTGTTTCATAAATGCGCGAGATTCTTCGGCAATACCAATAGCGCTACACGTTTTTCCTGTTCCCAATCCGTGATACAATAAAAGCGTATTATATGGTGTTTGAAAAGACAAAAAGTTTTTCACAAATAGTTGATGGGGACTCAATTCGAAACTTGAATTGCAAATTTTGTCGGCTTCCTCCATTATAGATAGACCTTCAATAGTTCCATTGTATATTGTATCTGCGAACTCTTTGCGTCTGGCAATTTTCTTGGAAAAATCGTATTCTCCCAAAATTGGATAAAGTGTGCTGTCTGTTGATTCTGCCTGAATCGCTTCTTTTCTCTCTTTTTCGTGTTGGGTCAATATTGAAGTTTGTATGGGTTCGGGTTGTATGGGTTCAGGTTGTATGGGTTCGGGTTGTATGGGTTCGGGTTGTATGGGTTCAGGTTGTATGGGTTCAGGTTGTATGGGTTCAGGTTGTATGGGTTCGGGTTGTATGGGTTCAGGTTGTATGGGTTCGGGTTGTATGGGTTCAGGTTGTATGGGTTCAGGTTGTATGGGTTCGGGTTGTATGGGTTCAGGTTGTATGACTATATTCTCCACGATGTCTTCAGTCTCTTCGTCGTCTTCTTCAGTCTCTTTGTCTTGTGTATCTTTTACAACATCTTGTTTTTGAGTGTATCGAACCAATTCAATTAAAGGTGTATTAGAAGAATTTTGTTTGGAGACTACGTTGGTTTCTACTGGTAAAAATTCCATTTTTTCTTGTGTCTTGATGGTCTCACATAATCCTGTTTTAGCATTTCGTCTCTGACCTCTGGGACAGTACTTTTTTTTTTTTTTAGGTTGTTCAGGTAAAAGGAGGTCGGTATCTTCGAGAGCACTCTGGGGAGGTAATTCGATTTTTTCCACCAGCGCAGTATTATTTTCTTTGTTAATTGGTTGACAATCTCCAGTTTTTCTATTCCTTCTGGTTCCATTATGGCATTTAGGTTTTTTAGATTGCATAGTGTATGTTTATAATAGTATGATAAAATATATTATACTATTTGAACCCCGTTCACGAATATATATAATTTGTTACACAGTAGTTTACATTTTTGATGACATTTTTTTTCTCTAAATTATAATCTCGAATACACTCTAAACACTCTGTATATGTCTTCCACTCGATTTTACTCACCTCACTTCTATCATATTCGATTGATGTAGTCGATTGATTGGTCATACACATTAAATAATATCGATGCTTGTAAGATTTGTAATTAGACCCACTAAAAATTTCTTCAAAAGGCATTAAATTATCAACCACATTAAAATTGGAACTATTATATCCGGTTTCTTCTGAAAATTCGCGCAGAGCACAATTGATATCATTCTCGTTTACATTTCTACGACCTTTAGGAAATCCCCATTCGGGTTCGTGCCAAATACGTTTTTGGTTTGATAGGTCTATGAGTGATTGTAAAGAATATTGGTTATCTTGTAAAACAACCCCATCTTTCAATATTTTCATTTTTTCTGAACTATCAAAATACTCGTTCGAGTATTTATCCTGTGTATTATCACTCTTCCATAATTTCATCCATAAATCTTGGAAACTTTCCTCCAATAACAATGTTTTTTCTTTCAACGTCATCTCACATAATATATTCAAAATGTAGTCTTTATTGTAAATATTGTATTTCCCTCTCATAAAATCCACGAATCCCAGCGTATCCTTCCTACATATCATCAAATATCGTATATTACCATCTTCGATAGAACGTTGAAACGCGATGATACCCGTGCTTATTATGGGAAGCTTACATTGATGATATATGTGGCCATATTTACCACAATTATTGCAGTGGTCAACATGTGTATTATACCTCTGTTGTTGATAATTATTCGTATGTTTGATCATCACAATGAATGATGGGAGAAAAATTCGATGAAACTAATTGAATATAATAAATCGTTTCTATATACTTTATTTTTCACGGAATATATCATGAATAAAATCCCCCAAGATAATGTTTTAAAGGCAGAGACCTGGGGTCCTAAATATTGGTTTTTTATGATGACTTTGGCGATATCTTACCCTGACTCTCCGAACAAAGTGACAAAACGAAAATATTATGATTTCATACACAATATACCGTTGTTTATACCTGACAGTGAAATCGGCGATCGTTTTAGTAGATTACTGGATAAGTATCCTGTAGTACCATATTTAGATAATCGAGAATCTTTCATTCGATGGGTCCATTTCATACACAATAAAGTCAACTATATGTTGGGAAAGGAAGAAATTTCTTTTTCGGCGGCTTTAGAAAATTACTTGGCGGAGTATCGGCCTAAACCGGTTTATTTGTCAGACAAAATCAAGCTCCGCAAATACTGGATATTTGCCAGTTTCATAATGATCTGCGCGATTCTAATATGGTATTTTTGGGTATGATTATTATGTGTGATATTTTGTATACAGATGAGAGTTGAAATTATTATATTCATAATCACGGCATTCCTGATATGTAATTTATATTATGATGGAAAATTGGTGAAAAAACTGTTTACCTGGAAAAAGTATTATCAAATGGCCGGAATTGGATTAGGCGGATTATTTATATATTATATGGTAAAAAAGAATCCGTTGAATGCGGGTCAGATGCTTTCTACAACAAACGACTATCTAAGATATTTACCCATTGACAAAGGAACCACCAATTTATTGAATCCAATTTTAGATTTCACATCGAAACAAAATTACAGCAACGATGAAGAAATGAATACTTTGGGGAATTTCATCGTGCACCAAGATAACAACGTCGGTGGATACGAAAAAAAAATTATGAACTCTGGAAAAAAAGCCACAAAACGCTCCGTCAGTGAAACGAAAAAGAAGTTTGTAGCGTCGAGACAAAATTGGAAATGCGGCGATTGTCAGAATCAACTGAATGCGTGGTTTGAAGTAGACCATAAAATCCGTTTAGAATACGGCGGAAGCAACCATATCGATAATTTAGTAGCCCTTTGTAGAGATTGTCACGGAAAAAAAACCACAATCGAAAATCTATGATGAAACAAATATTATATATTTTATACGCGCATATATATAATACCAACAATGGAAAATTCCCCGTCATTTTTTACACAGTTTACCAATACATTGAACTATTTGAAATTACTCATAAATGACTCTATCACAGGCATCAAACAAAATCTACCATTATCGATAATAGTATTATTAGGAGTATTTGTGGTATATCAATCGGATGTGGCATCCAACGATCCTTACGCTTCTACACAAAATTTGTATTCCTATATATTCACCATCATTATTCCCATCATATCAATATTTTTCTATATGATATTCGTATCCTTTGATGGGCCTGTCATCTCTTATTTAATCGGAGGAACAGGTGTCTTTGTTTTAGTGTTTGCCGTGGGGTTTTGGCTCCTCAATAGTTTCATGACGAAATATATATTGAATGTCTATGTGTTGTATATAATATATGCTCTCCTTGCGGTGGTTCTCCTAACACTATGTTACAATGTATTGAAAAAACACTTGGTAAAAATGAATGGCTACGTCGGGTTTTTAGCGAATTTATTGTTTTATATTCCGTGTATGCTCGTGGATGCTATCAAATATTTGATGGGCGACTACTATTCAACGCCAAGGTCAACCGTCATTTTGGTAGGAGTTGAACTCGCACTTTTATTGGTGTACTTTTTGATCATCCCATTTATTAAACAACAAGTATCTGGTGACGCGTTTCCGCTATTAAAGGAACCGGCGTTTTTAGATATATATGTGGAAATTGACCGACAAATGAAACAATATAAACCGCATATGATTGAAGACCCCGAGTATAAATCCGACAGTATTTATAACAATATATACAACGCTTCTGAATCCAATATATCATACAGAAAAACTTATGCTATTTCTTTGTGGACATATCTGAACCCGATGCCACAAAATAAGAAGGGCTACGACAAAGAGACCACAATATTTCAATACAGTTCGGACCAAAATAAGGGACATCCTAAGATTACTTATAAAAATGTCGAAGGGGAAGACCAATATTTTTTATACTTTTCAGAATCCGGGGAACCATACAAGGTGAAAATGCCCCAACAAAAATGGAATAACATTATTTTCAACTATAAAAGTAGTAGCACCGTGGACGTGTTTGTCAATGGAAAGATTGAGCGAACCTATACATTTAGTAATTCCGATATGCCGATATATAGCGACAACGATGTAATAGCAATTGGACCAGACCGCGGAGAAGAAGGCGTATATGGGTCCATTAGTAATATTGTGTATTATCCATATTATTTATCGAAACATCAAATCACAACCCTTTACAATATGAACTTTATGAAAAACCCGCCTATGTATGAATAATATGTTGGATGAAATAAATATATTTATATACAGTATATTATGAATATCCTAATCATAACTTTAGTAGTTGTAATATTATTGATTCTATTATACATCTATATTTCTTTTAGTAAACAACCAACCGTCGTGAAGAATCTTTATTTGAATGGTCCTGATATTACACCAGTTCCATCGAAAGATATTAAAACACCATATTCCGCGTTGTATAGTGTAGGAGTTTGGGTCTATGTGAACTCATTCACCCGAACAGGCACTCCATTCGTTACATACGGAAACAGCGCCAATAACGGGTCAAGCGCTTCCAACCCTTGGTTATTCGATTTGCGACTGGATGATAGAACTCCAACACTGTATACCGATATTGCTGTTGGCACTCAGGCCGCAAATAGCAGTGAATCCATAGTTATTTCGAATAATTTCCCCATTCAAACTTGGGTGTATGTTGTTGTTGCCGTTTCGAGTAATTATGTCGACATTTATATGAACGGAAAACTGGTAACATCCAAGAAACTTACCGTGCCATCGATGTCCAACGCCGCCACCGATACGCCTACATTTACATTCAGAAAGTCAGACATATACTTGAGTAATTTGTATAGATGGGATTATCCACTTGACCCTCAAACCGTGTGGACATATTATACCAAAGGTAATAGTGCGTCTAAAGGAGGACCTAATTCTAAAACAAGAACCACGAAAATGCATATGAATATTAATCTTCAAAAAGATTCGCGAAATTACACATATTCCATTTTCTAATACAACGAGAAAACAATTGTAATGTATGTAAAATATATTACAATTTATCCGGTTTGCCGGAATCGAACCAGCGACATTCCGATTTATGATTTAACTGCTACAGTCGAATGCTCTACCAACTGAGCTAAAACCGGACATTATACATTCATAAAACCTCTTTATATGTGTTTTCATACTATTCAATTAGCGTATGAATATAATATGTGTGATTTTTATATAAGAATTCTATATAATTAAATGGATAGTCAACCACCAAGTGTAGACACACCAAAAGCTAATGAAGGGGGAATTCTAAATTCTGTGATGAGTAATTTAAATCAAAGCAATGTTAATAGTGAGGTAGACTCGGCACCAAGTGGGTTTATGGAGTCAAACACATTAATCGCTAAGATGGGATTTATAATAATAGTCGTTGTTTTATTCATGGTATTAATGAATTTAGGAATTTATTTGCTCGGATATTTTACTTCTCCATCAAATAATGTGCTTTTGATTGACGGTCAATTGCCTGGAAACAAGGATTTGATAATCAAACAAAACCCGAATGATAAATCCTCCAAACTAATTAAACGGTCCAACAACGAAGATACCGGGATTGAATTCACGTGGTCTACCTGGTTATTGTATAATGTAATTGATGGCGATACTACTTCCACATTTAGACCAGTATTTGTGAAAGGAGATGGAAAGAAACACGATAAATACGCTTCAGTGAATCACGGACCTGGTGTATATTTTGGACCCGGGGAAGACGCAAACTCTAACACGTTATATATACTAATGGACACCGTTGCCAACCCATCTACCCGTGTAAGAACCAATACAGAAATTATCAAAATCGATAATATTCCTATTTCGAAGTATTTCCATTTAGCCGTAAGATGTCAAAACAAGTATATTGATGTATATGTTAATGGTTCAATTGTTTTTAGGAATAATTTAGTCGACGTTCCTAAACAAAATTATTACGACGTTCATATTTCACAAAACGGGGGATTTAGTGGATATATATCGAATTTACAGTATTTTGAGAAATCCTTATCTGTAACGGAGATAAATCGAATTGTTACTGCGGGTCCTAATCTCAAGAACGCAGATAAGAATACCGGTAAACACGATTCAACCTATTTGTCTAACATTTGGTATAACTCTTTCATCCATTAAAACGAATAAATACTTACTGAAAACTTACTGAAAACTTACAAAAAATAAACTATATATTTCTATTTATATAGTATATAAATGAGTTCCATCAATACTAAACCTTTATATCAAGCAAAGGGTGAGTTGATTGATGCTGGTATTGTTCTGAATAGAAGTAAAGATGTCAAACACTTATATTTGAATGATACGAATACTTCGCAAACAGTTCTCAACGCCACTACGAAATCTTTGGACACAACGCAAATCGAAGTTCAATATTCCAAAACAAAATCGAATGTCGATATTGATATCGAAATGAAAAACACAGTAGACCAAACCCTTGTTGGAAATATTCAAGTCCCTAGGACGCTATATCTCGCTGCTGGAAATGATACACAGAACAAAATGCTATGGTCATACGACGGCAAAAAAGACTGGGTAGGTTCTACCAATATTTTTAGTTCAAACGCATATTCTGTTGCATCAAACGGTAGTCTATGGATTGCTTCAGGAGAAGGGGCTCCAAACACTCTCGCGTATTCTTTTGACGGGTATGTTTGGGAAGGATTGGGAAATTCGATATTCACACAAGAAGCCACCAGTGTGGCCTATTATAATAATATGTGGGTGGCAGTCGGAAAATCTACGAATACAATTGCCTATTCTACCAACGGATTCGAATGGACCGGTCTGGGAATGAGATTTAGTAATGCTGGATTGTGTTTGAAACATAATGGTTCGCGATGGCTCGCTGGAGGAGATTCCGCAGGAAATAGCTTCGCATACTCAGATGATGGTATTAGTTGGACCACCGTAGATTGTAGTCTGAATGTTGTCAGGGACATCGCATACAGCGATTCTGTCATTATTGCTGTAGGAGATAAGACAGATACTTCTTGGCAAAATATTAGCGATTCTATACCTGACTGGAATGGAAGCTTCGAAGACGATGACCTAACATCATATTTAACATCTTCTCAGGGCTATAAACAGCTGGGTGACGATGGACCCGCGACCTTAACAGGATGGGCATTCACTACTGGTTCTCACGCAACTTCTGGTCCAACCCTCTTTAGAGGAAATACATATAACTCTGGAGACCCGCCATTACACGGACAACAATCTATAGGATTACGCTACGGACAAGAAATATCGAAAATCGTTTCCGGGTTGATTATTGGTAAAGTGTATAAAATTTCGTGGCAAAGACATATACGCCAAGATGATCAGCCATCGTATTGTATATTATTAGACACAGAAGCCAACATCCTTTTTAGCGAAACCCCATCGTCGCCTGTTGGCGCATCGACAATTGCAGAGAGATACAAGGAGGTTACATTTGTAGCAACCGCAATAGTTCACACAATCAAGTTCAAACACTTAGTCAGCACCGATAAAACAGTTTATATTGATAATGTCGAATTGTACTTGGACCTAGACAGTAGAAACAATATGGCATATTCTCAAGACAACGGTATTACCTGGACTCCCACATTGATTAGCAATGTAGTTAATGTCAATGGTATAGCCAAAGGCACCGATACTTGGGTGGCACTGGGACAACCGCATTCATCCACTCCCACAATCATCGGAATAGATGGATTGAACGGGTGGTTTGATGGGTCGTCGTTAGATATTGGATCAGGACTCTGGAAAGATAAGTCTGGAAAAGAAAATCACGAAACCCTGATTCGGCCTGACTTATGGGCTAAAGAACAGCACGTAAGTGGGCAAAACTCGGCAAATGCGGTGTTTGATTATGCCGCAGGCTCTTACGAATCCAACTCTAACGCAGCAAGCGTGGAGTTCACAAATTCATATGTGCGCGGGGAACACACCATATTTCACGTGTTTAAATATCCGAATATAGCTATTACTGGAGCCAACGCTGGTTATAGTATTGCGTATACAGATGAAAATGGTAGTATGGGTCACTCCGATGGTTATGCTAACGCATACAGAGAATCGCTTGGGTGGATATCAAGCTACAACGATAGTACCACTGCTTTTTTCGTAGAGGGAAATGGATACGGAAAACCAGATACATATGTAAACAATTGGAATATTACGACACATTATATTTCCGACGATGAACTTTTGTTTAGACCCGTCTTGATGGATAAAACAGTAACTATGAATGTGTCTTCCAAAACTTTCAACCAAAAATATCCAGAAGGCTATGTTTTCAACGGTCCTTGGAATAAGGGTGCGATGAATATCGCGGCGGTTCTCATATACAATCGCAAACTGACGACTGACGAAATTGAAGGTGTCGAAACGTATTTGAAGGATTTCTATATTAATGGAACAGTTTCATCCAGTGATTTCTTCGACTCCCCACCAATGATGTACACTCAAGATATTTTAGGTATTTCTAATTGGACGGATATTTCGAATTCACTCTTATCATCTTCTGGAAATAAAGTCATTTGGAATGGCCAAAAATTCATTGCTGTTGGAGAAGGCAATACAAATACAGTCCTCATTTCAGATGATGGAATCAATTGGACCGGCAAAGGGTCTTCGGTTCTCCCATTAAAAGCAAATCAAATCAGTTACGATGGAACAAAGCTCGTCGCAGGTGGAGCGAATGATTCGACCGGGAATAATATGGCGTATTCTTTGGACGACGGAACCAATTGGTTTCCTTTAAATAGCACAACCTCTATTTTTTCAGGGAAAGCCAACGACATCGAATATAATGGAACCCACTGGATAGCTACAGGAGAAGGACTCGTAAATACCTTGGCAATCTCCAAAAATGGACAAAAATGGAAAGGGTTAGGTAAAAACACTTTTTCGGTTCGAGGTAATAGTGTGTATTTTGATGAAAGAACCAGCAAATGGGTGGCTTTTGGTGAGGGAACAAACACAATTGCGTATTCATACAATTCCTACTTTTGGACGGGATTAGGAACAACCATCTTCTCTGTTCAAGGTAAGAAAACAGTATCCAATGGAAGTATTTGGGTAGCGGTTGGAGAAGGAACGAATACACTCGCATATTCTTATGATGGAATCAACTGGACCGGATTAGGAACATCGGTGTTTTCTGTAAGAGGAAATGACGTTGTGTGGAGTGGCGTAAAATGGAATGTGGTGGGAGAAGGAACGAATACAATGGCATATTCTTATGACGGGATTAACTGGGAGACGAATGTTACAAATAATGTCTTGACCAACCGAGTAAACTCCATTGGGTATTTCAATAATATGTGGGTTGCTGGCGGAGATGGTGTTAGTGGAACAAAACCATCTGTTGCTATAAATCCAGAAGGTAGTTGGAACGCCTTAGGAACCTTGTTTGAAGCGGAACGGCTTGGCGATCAATTAGGAAACGCAATCTCTTTATCTGGTAACGGTTCTATACTTGCAATAGCTTCCAGCTACAACGACCCACCAATTGGGGGTGTAGAAACAGAGTTAATGAGAATGATTGAAACAATCGCTGGAACGGGTAGTTCAGGATATTCTGGAGATGGGGGAGCGGCAACAAGTGCTCAAATTGACACTTGGGTGAGAGCCTTTACTATTCATAATAACAACTTCTATTTTGCTGATTTAGGAAATAGCCGCATTAGAAAGATCGACTTATCAACAAACATCATAACAACCGTCGCAGGAAATGGCCAAAACAGTTATTCAGGTGATGATGGTTTAGCTATCAACGCGGGTATTGGTAGACCAGAAGGGTTTGGTGTTGATAATTCCGGTAATTTATTCATTACAGGAAATAGTAGTGGGGCGAGTTACAAAATGAGAAAAGTTGACGCATCGACTGGAATTATTACACTTTATGCTGGAGATGGAACAGTGGGTGACTCCGGAGACGGAGGGCTTCCTATAAATGCCCGTATCGGCCTGGCATACCAGATTGTTTTTGACAGCCAAAACAATATGTATTTCAGTTCATATAACCACGGACATATTAGAAGAATTGATTATCAAACACAAATTGTATCTACTATTATGACAGGTGTAGGTATTGTTATTGATATTGCGGTCGACGCACAGGATAATGTATATGAAGTTGGATATGACCATAAACTTCGTAAATGGGATAAAACCACGAATCAAGTTACTGTTCTTGCTGGGTCCAGCAATGGCGTTAGTAGTTCAGGATCACAAGACCCATCTATAGGGGATGGTGGTGATGCTTCCAGTGCGAAATTTAATCATCCAAGTGGAGTTGCTGTTGCAAGTAATGGTGATATTTATATTTCTGATTCCAACAATGTGAGAATACGCAAAATCGATGCTATCACAAATATTATTTCTACGGTAGTTGGTGATGGATACGGCGCTACCAGCAGCGGAGTTCCAACAAGTGTGTCCAGTGGAGACGGAGGTGACCCAAGTGACGCCACACTCCGGTATCCGCAAAATATAGGATTCGATGAACAAGGAAGATTGTATATTGCCGATTATGGTAAAATCCGAAGGGCATATTTGCCAGTTACCAACATATTTAACGCCGGACACGTTCGTCTATATCAAAATTCGGCTGGTTCGTGGGCACAAGTTGGAAGTGACATTGATGGTACTGTAGAAAACGATTTTACGGGGACTTCAGTTTCTTTGTCATACGATGGAACTACAGTTGCTATTGGCGTCATTGGACATAGTGGAACAGGTCTCACAAATAATGGATGTGTAAGAGTGTACAAAAAACAGATGGGAGATTGGGTCCAGACCGGGTCGGATATTGAAGGAGATAGTACAAATGACAACTTTGGTATATCCGTAGCTATTTCCCAATTTGGAACAATTCTTGCTATCGGTGCAACTAATTACCAAGGAGGGAATAACGGATACGTAAAAATATATGAAAAACAGTCTGGCGTTTGGAATCAAATAGGGAGCACGATAGTTGGTTCCGGAGCCTCTGATAGACTTGGAAACGCGGTGTCGATTTCTTTAGATGGTTCCATCCTTGCAATTGGAGCGAAAGATAGCACGACTGTTAATGGAACACAATCCGGCGAAGTGTCTGTATATAAGAATATCGCGGGGACTTGGACACAGTTCGGCAATAGTATAGTAGGTTCCGGGGCCAACGAAAATTTAGGATATTCAGTTTCATTATCTGGAAATGGACAAATACTTGCGGTGGGCGCATATAATGGAGATATTATTCAAACAGATTCAGGACACATTTCTCTTTACCAATATGTGACTGAAACCACTTCTTGGGAAAAACTTGGCAATGATATTGTAGGATACAAATCAAACGAACACTTCGGTAGTTCACTCTCGTTGTCCAGCGATGGAACAACTGTCGTTGCCGGGTCATATAATAGCGATGTTGGAGGAACAGATATTGGATATGTGAAAGCATACAAATTTATAGAAGGGTATTGGAGACAAATCGGAAGGAAACTGGTGGGACAAACCGCCGGTGATAAATTCGGGTTTTCTGTATCTACCAATTCCGACGGAAGTAAAATCGGCGTAGGGTCCACTGGATTTGATAACAATAGTGGTAGCGTTTCCACTTATCAAATTCAAAACGCATATATGGGAGGAGAAGTGGGCATTGGTCACACATTAGCATATTCTCGAGATGGTATCGAATGGACAGGATTGAAGGCAGATGTTTTCTCTTCTCAAGCACACTCCGTCTATCATAATGGCGAATATTGGGTAGGTGGTGGCGAAGGAAACAACACAATGGCATACTCAGCATCCGGAACAACTTGGACTCCTATCACAGAAACCGCTTTCGGAGATTCGTGTATAAGCTTAAAATCAAACAGAAATATTCCGTCCATATCATTGAAAGGAGACGTGTTAGCATTTGGAAAGGGCACAAACACAATCGCAAAATCTAAAGATGGAATAAATTGGACCGGGAAAGGTGCCAGTGTTTTCACCGAATATGGTAAAAATGGGTTTTGGAATGGAAAAATGTGGGTTGCTGTAGGGAAAGGAACCAACACATTAGCAACATCCATCGATGGTGGTGAAACGTGGTCTGGAAAAGGAACTTCAGTATTTTCCATTCAAGGAAATGATGTGATTTATGGCGATGATAAATGGGTTGCTGTTGGAAGTGGAATACATAAGTTTGCGCATTCCACAGACGGAATCACGTGGACTGGTATCGATAATGCGGTCTTTGTTTCTCAGGCCAACAAAATCGCCTACAACGGTTTGTTGTGGGTTGCTGTAGGAAAAGGCGGAAATACCATCGCAACATCCACCGATGGTATCAACTGGACGGGTCGAGGTAAAACTATTTTTTCAATTGAAGGAAATGGTATTGTTTGGACTGGGTCTGTTTGGGTCGCTACTGGTAGTGGAACAAACACTATTGCATACTCGAGTGATGGTATTGTTTGGACTGGGCTGAGCACTTTAATATTCTCTTTACAAGGAAATGGCGTATCTTACAACGGGGATTTAATAGTGGCAACTGGAAAGGGAACAAACACAATTGCTTGTTCAGTGGACGGTATTCATTGGGTTTCACAAGGGGCACTTGTTTTTAGTGAAGAGGGAATAAGTATAGATTGGACAGGAGAAAAATGGATCGCTACCGGTATTGGAAATACAACCACTTTAGCATATTCTTCAAATGGATTTGTATGGACGGGCCAAGGAAAAACCGTGTTTACGATTGGAGGAAATGGGATATCATCCAACAATCCAATACAATATAACAGACACGTTGACCAAATCTTTGAAGAACAAATACTGTTTTCAACCAGTTCAAATTTAGAGGGTGATGTATCAATCAAAGTTGAATATTAATCATAAACTTAATAAAATCCTCATTCAATAATATATATAATTTCTACTAATTTTATATATTATGGCCAATATTACAAATAATTTTGTATTTGGAAAAAACCCATCCTTGGCAAATTCCAGATTTTTAATCAATAATACAAATAGAGAAGACAGCATACTATTCAACTCCAGTAAAACAAATCGTAATGTTCTGTATGACGAAAAAACGAGAATTAAATCCGACAATATTTCGATGGTCCAACTTGGCGACCAACAATACCAAAACAAACAAAAAATATCCTTTGGATACACCACTGTCGAGTATGAACACGTATCACCATCTTCCAGTGCAAACCTGATTATTGTTGGCGGAACCGACACTTCTAACAAATACGACGGGCTTGCTTATTCATATGACGGGACCAATTTTTATGGAGTGCTAAGTGAAAATACACCAACAAACCAAGTTTATGATATTACACACGCCTTGGGTATTTGGGTTTGTATGAGTGACAATACACACAGTATTGTTTATTCATATGACGGGTTAAACTGGACTGGCGCTGATAACAAAACCATATACAGCAATAATGGCGAATGTGTGACTTTCGGGAAAAATATCTTCTTATCGGGCGGATATGGAAATACACACACTATGGCGTATTCATACGATGGTATCAACTGGACCGGATTGGGTAAAGACTCCAATAATGGTATTCATAGTTCTCGGTGTAGAGCCGTTGCTTTCGGTAATAATATGTTTGTGTCGGGGGGCGATAACTTGAATTATTCACACGATGGTATCAACTGGACCTGGGGGTCGAACGGAGATTCCATTTTCACTACTATTCGAGGTATCGCGTATGGTAATGATATGTGGGTTGCGGTGGGGTCGGGAGGTAGTCATACACTGGCATATTCTCTTGATGGTATATCTTGGACTGGAAGTGGGAAATCCGTATTCACCGGCGATGGTTACTCCGTAGCATATCACAACGGTGTGTGGGTAGCAGGCGGTCGCACTACAAATTCTCTGGCTCGTTCCACCGATGGTATAAATTGGACCGGAATGGGAACTGACGATATTAGCGAAGTATACGCAGTCAAGAATATTAACGGGGTTTGGTATGCAGGAGGGAATACTGGACTGAAACGCTCCACGGATGGCATTACTTGGTTTTACGAGGGAACGGTTGAAGGTGCGGATTCACAGATTCAGTGTTTAGCTGGAAAAATAGACGGCGTATATACTTCTACAGCTACATCTTTCACTCCAAACACAATCACTTTTCCAGAATCTAAATATGTTGCGATCGGAAATGACACCTCTAAGAAAATAGTATACTCTACTGATTCTACCACGTGGAATAAAGGTCCTTCTATTTTTTCAGTTGAATCGAAATTTACCGCTTCAAATGGAACTATGTATGTAGCTGTAGGAGAAGGCGTAAATAACACATTGGCTTATTCTTATGATGGAATCGTATGGAAAGGATTAGGGAAATCGATATTCACCACTCGTGGTAATATGGTCAGTTTCAAATCCGGTATTTGGGTGGCTGTAGGGGAAGGAACAAACACTATTGCTTATTCCAACGATGGAATAAATTGGACAGGTTTAGGTGTAACTATATTTAGTAGTAAAGGATTGTGTGTAAAACAAAATAATACATATTGGATTATTGGTGGCGAAGGTGCGACACATACTCTGGCATATTCCACAGATGGTGTCAATTGGACCGGTTCAACAAAACCCCTTTCTTCGTGTTGTAATGATATTGATTATAACGGAACAAGATGGATCGCAGTGGGCGCAGGTAGTTCAAATTTAGTGTATTCTGATGATAATGGTTCATCTTGGACGGATTCCAACGTGACTCATTCGAATAGCATTGATGCAATTTCTTGGAGTGGCAATATTTGGGTGGCTGGTGGAGGAGGAGCTAATCCTATAATGTATACAAATGATTTTGTAGGAATTACCGGTTGGAATGTGGCGTCTACATCCATCACAAAAGTGAATAAAATATTTTGGTCACAAAACAAATTTCACGCAGCCGGAGAAGGAACTACTTCATATGAGTATTCGACAGATGGGGCTACTTGGGCGCCAGGCATCAACGTGTTTGCCACAAGCGGAAATTCGTTTTCGTATGATGGTTCCAAATTAACCATGAGTGGTAAAGACACCGTCAACAATAATGTATTGGCATTCTCTTTGAATAATGGACTGAATTGGACACATATCAACAAGTCCACGGAAATATTCACGACAAATGTGTATGATATTGCGTGGAATGGGTCGTATTGGGTCGCTGGAGGAGAGGGACTACATAATACTTTAGCATATTCCTCGGACGGTACAGAATGGACCGGATTGAAAAAATACGTTTTCTCGGAAAAAACAAATGGTATTGTCTATGATAATGATAAATGGCTCGCTTTAGGTCAGGGCAACACGAATACAATGGCATATTCATACGATTCTATTAACTGGTTTGGTATGGGGACTTCCATCTTTTCAGTTCAAGGTAAAAAGACGTTGTTCAACGGTAAAATATGGGTTGCGGTAGGAGAAGGCACTACTAACACCGTCGCATATTCATATGATGGAATTACCTGGAATGGATTAGGACTATCGATATTTTCGGTCAGAGGAAACGATGTTGCTTGGAATGGGTTCTTGTGGATTATTGTTGGAAAAAGTGTTAATGGTGTTACCGCATATTCTTACGATGGAATCAATTGGACGCTGAATAAATCGAATGACCCATTTGTGGAAGAAGGGTTAGCAATCGCATACAATAAAGGAGTATGGGTATCGGGAGGAGTCGCCAGTTCGTCTGGTAATACTATGGCATACTCGTATGATGGTATTCATTGGAATGGATTAAACTCGAGTATGTTTTCCGCTCAAACAAATAATATTAACTGGGTAAATGATAAGTTCTATGCTTGTGGAGGAGGTTCCAACACAATAGCGACCTCGTCCGACGGAATCTATTGGACCAGTCAAGGTAATTCTTTATTCACATTCGGCGCAAGTAAAGTGGTATATAACAATAAAATCGGGAATGTGTATATTCAACACCCTACCCTCGCATTTGGGGAAGGAACTCATACAATGGCATATTCATATGACGGATTATTGTGGAGAGGCTTAGGCAAGACTATTTTTACTACTGCGGGAAAAGACGCTACGTGGTGCGGTGATAAATGGGTAGCGGTCGGTTCAGGAACAAACACCATCGCATATTCTAAAGATGGATTTATTTGGAAAGGTTTAGGAGATTCTATATTTTCTAATTCTGGTAATTCTGTGGGATACAACGGGAAGATGTATATAGCTTCAGGAAACGGAACCTCCCATACTTTAGCGTATTCATTAAATGGGATTGAGTGGTATGGTTTAGGAAATGATGTTTTTTCGGTTGAAGCGAATGGCGTTGCCTACAACGGTGCCAAGTGGGTAGCGGTTGGTAAAGGAGATACTCATACAATCGCAACTTCGGAAGACGGTATTGTATGGACTGGTCAGGGAAAACCCGTTTTCACGGAAAGTGCTACAAGTATTCTCTGGTTCAAGAATAAGTGGATCGCTACCGGTGCTGGTGGAAACTCTTTAGCTTATTCCACCGATGGAATTAATTGGACGGGATTATCTACATCTATTTTCAGCGTCTCTGGAAATGATATATCTGTCAGCCCTGATATATTGGTTGCGTGCGGTGAAGGAACAAATACTTTAGCAACATCGGAAGATGGAATTGCCTGGACTGGATTAGGAGTGAGTGTATTTAGCGCAAAGTGTTTGAAAGTGAACTATACTGGCACAAGATGGGTGGCTGCTGGACAAGGGACAAATACTCTGGCATACTCTACAAACGGTTCAAATTGGACCGGAAATGATAAAACCGTGTTCCCTACTACCGCCAATTCCGCTGTGTCTAATAATCCATTTGGCGGATATAATTTACCCAGTCAACTATTTATTGATGAAGATGTTGGAATACGCCAGACATTTAACCTCGAATTTGTGAGCGATACAGTATATTCCAATAATTCTATGGTAGCCATCAATATTACATCTCAAAATATTTGAATATATTGAACATATTGAATATAATTGAACATTTTTGAATATATTGAACATTTTTGAATATATTGAACATATTTGAATATAATGATTTAGTATTTATAATAATTATAATTATTATATATAATGTCTATTGAAACACTTGACGTTGCGTCGACTTTAAATGTTGTTCAAGACGAGTATGGTTCCAATAAATATGTTTTAAACGGAAATACCACATACAACTCCAACAATAAATACACATTACAAATTGGGACATATCAACTCACCGGAATCCCCAGTAGCCACCCTCTTGCAGTAGTGGATATTACCGACTCTAATCAAGTCTCATATACAGGTCTTCTTGCAAATAAGACTACGGTTAATGGAGTGGATTATTATGTGGGAGATATCACAATTAACGTTACTGGAAATTTCGGAACAGCCAGTATCAAATGTTCTAATCACGGATACATGGGAGGACAGGATTTATTTCAATACGTTGCGGATGTTGTAACCAATACTGATAACGGAAATATCTCCTACGCAAATTCGGGCGTTTCCACTTCCAACAAAATCACTAAAAAATATTACAAGGACTTGAAAGGAAATTCTGATATATTTTTCAACGAACGTGTGCGAATCAAATCCAACAACATTATTTGTTCTAATTCCGACACAACAGTTGACATACAACACACACAAAATGACCAAATATATATTATTGGTAGTAAACCGTCGAATGGTTCAAGTGTTCTTTCCCATTCAAATAACGGTAAAACGTGGAACCCTATACCACTAACTATTAATGGTACAACTATTTTTACACACGTTCGGGGAGTCGCATACTCTCCTGAATCTGAATTATGGATTGCGTGCGGTTCTGGAAATAATACTTTGGCGTATTCTATTGACGGTATCCAATGGACTGGCTTGGGGAAAACCATTTTCGGCGATGTTGCGTATAGTGTTGCCTATGCCAACGGTAAATGGATAGCTGTTGGAGGAAATACACCGAATACCATAGCATATTCTTCAAATGGAGTTAGTTGGACCGGTGTTGGAACTTCTATTTTTACAAATTGTGGAAAAGCGATAGGATATGGCAATGGAATATGGGTTGCCGGTGGACAAGGAACAAACACTATGGCATATTCGGTCGACGGGATTAATTGGACCGGATTGGGTGATACTATTTTCGATGAACAGTGTAATGTAGTCAAATATGCTGATAGTAAATGGGTTGCCGGTGGCGGAAAGGACATTCCAAACACACTTGCTTACTCAACGGATGGTATCAATTGGACTGGAAAAAGATACAACAATATAAGAAATTACACATATGGTATAGACTATGCGAATGGTCTTTGGATTGCTGGTGGTGGACAAAAGGATGAAGGGTACGTTGGCGGAACTCCGCGAAATTGGGTATTAGCAAGTGACACAATAACTGATTGGAATGGAGGGTTCGAACTTCCTGTAGTTGGATATTATGATAAATTTGAAAATTTCGGCGCCAATTTTAGTATTCCCGGCTGGTCTTGGGCTGTTGGAACTCCTGGATTTGAAGCAAACAAGGGTCCATCATTCGGTAGAAACCCTTCGAATGGAACGCCTATTCCCGGGTCTGGATACCAGACCATCGGATTACGATATGGTCATTCTTTAACTAAAACAATCTCTGGAATATTGCATCACGGTAGTGTCTATCAAATTAAACTGATGGCTGTTACACAATATGGAAAATATGACCAGAATTTATCGAGTCCAACAATAAAGGTTTATTACAATGGCACCGAAATATCCGAGTTCACTTTCAGAATGATGGATGGAGATTTACCCGTATTGGTAGACAATATTTTATTTACTGCCTCCGGAAACAATCACGAGATTATATTTGAGCACCAAGGAGTCGAGAATTATACAATGTTGATGGACGATATTCAACTGTTTGAAGACACACTCAGTTATCTCGATATCAGTGCGTCTGACCTGAGTGGTATCGATATTAGCGCGGCTAATGTTGGAACTGATTTAAGCGGAACTTCGTGGACGTTAGAAAGCGCTACGATGGTTAATTGGAATGGCGGATTTGAAGCGGATGCGTTAGATGTCAACCATTTTGTCAAAATGGGCCGCGATGATCCATTCGGTGGGGTTCTTACTGGATGGACATACACGAAAGGTGTCCATTCTTCTTGGGGACCTACTCTCATTAATGGTAATAATAGCGGTTTTGGAAATCAAGCCATCATACACGGCACACAAATAATTGGATTAAGGTATGGACAAACTTTATCGAAATCCCTCGTAGGATTAACCACGGGAAAAACATACAAATTACGGTATCAACGGCACGCGCGCGTGGCACAAACCGGAATTGAATATAGGGTGTATTTGAATGATACGACAAATATTTTGAAACAAGAAACTGTAACTACCGCAGCAAGTGAGGTCGAGGGAAATCGTTTGGTAGAAATCGACTTTACCGCTTCAGATACTTCAGCAACAATTACTTTGGAACAGTTGACCGGTGGAGATGAGATGGTTTGGTTCGACAAGTTTGAATTGTATTTAGATAAGAGTAGTGGTACGTTTGATACTACTGGTGCGATAAACTCTATCGAATGGTATTTGAAAAGCGATTTTATAACCAATTGGAATGGTTCTTTCGAGACCGACGCTGTTGCCACTGGCGACTATTATATTGTAGGATCAACCGCGAATGGTTCCAACAACGGCCCAGCTGCCTTGACCGGTTGGACACAAGAAACAACCAACGAATCGTATGGTGCCATCTTGGTAAATAAATACAGTAGTCAAATGTATGATAATACTCAATATTATGGCGGGTTAACAAATGGTGCGGTCATACAAGGAAATCAAGCGGTGGGTCTACATATGGGAACGAAACTGAAAAAAAACATCAACGACCTAACTGTGGGAACAGACTATAAAATATCATTCGAAGTGTTTAAATTTGATAAGAGTCAAGGGCAAGTTAATTACAGCGTTCAGTTGGATTCTGCGGCAACCACTCTCTTGCTCACCACGGAAATTACAAATGGTGAAACCAGCACAAAAAGCGAACGAACTCGCACTGTAGAGTTTAAGGCCACCCAAACCAGTCATACACTAATATTTGTTGCCGATAGCGGAACCACTTGGAATATGTTTTTCTTGGATAATGTGAAATTCTTCCAAAAGATGTCCGGTAAATCTATTGATTTTGGGTCCATTAGTAAAATTCCCAGCGGAACTATCGGGCAAGAAACCGCCGACGATAACGCATTTGATAATAACTGGACTACGAATTATCACAACACAATTATGTTGAACTTGGATTTCAATACTGTATTTGCGGGAGAAGGATTGTCTATTGCGTTGGCCGGCGACGCGGGTATTTCGAGTAATTATGCACCTAACACCGGACCTTTACAGTGGCACTTCAACGTGGACGCTGTTTCAGCGGGGTGGCAAAGCAATCAAACATTAATACCCGGTATTTATAACGCCACATATTCATTCGTTTTGCCGAATACTACATACACGAAGGCGTTGGGTGTAGGAGCCGATGGAGATAAGGGCGTAATCATATCGAAAACATTTGAGAAATCGAATCACGTGAGAGTTGTCTACGGGTATGGGCGTATTGATTCAACTACTGGTGCGGACTTGGGGGGTACTGCTGATGGTGCGTCTGCTGTTATTACCGTTGCTGGCGTCGAAATAGATTCTACAACTGAAGCACAGAAAACAGTAACCTTTGACGTGAACTCTGGTGAAACTATGGAAATCAAAGGTTCTTTGTTGTTATATGCTATCGAATTCACTCCTTCTGTATTACCACTCGCACCATATGATGGTAGTGAACCCGTTATTATTGGAGATACTAAAATTTCGTTTATATTGAACCATAAAAAGGTATTGTACGGATCAAAAAATGTTGCGCAAAGTGCTGATGGATTATCCTATGGAATGTATTCGCACATCAACACCGCCTCTCCAATACCATTCGCTAATATGCCTGATGATGTTTATTCATTTTTGTTTTACGGCGAGAACGATGACCTTTACTATACCATATATAATCACAATTCTGGTCAACGCAACGAAAATGGAGATTTATTTAAGAAAGTCAAAAATAATGGAGTTTATGGAAGTGCCATTTACTTATTAACCATAAGTGACGGTTCGAAAGTTCATATCAGCACAAACAATGGTGTTTTTTATATTAAAAAAGGCTCACAAACATGGATTTATGATGTGGCATCTAACACTAAAAGCGCATACATTACACATAGTAGGGTTGATTCACAATTAACATTTGATACATTTGGTAATATTTTTTGGGGAGATATGAACAACAGAAATTTTCAGATGATATACAAGGGAGGCACTGTATTTGGAGGAAACACAGATTACAACGGTAACGAATATGTGGTCGACAATACATACGTTATAGCCGGTTCCGCAAGTGGATCTTATCAAGATACTCAGCCATTCGTTGATGGCACAGCTCCAAAAGATATCCTGGTGTATTATGCAGAAAGCATCGCGTTCGATAGAGATAATAATGGGTATCTGGCTTTTAGTCATAGGTCTAATAGTGTAAGTACAAAGTACGTTATATTTATTGATGGAAAAACAGGAATATCTAAGCGGATAATAGGAACCACAGAAAATCCAGGAAGTTCTTCATCTGGAAGAACACACCGATTAACCAGCTTTGTACTACTTGCGTTTGATCCAGATGATAATGTTGTATGTGGCCACAATGTTTTTATGACAACTCTTATTAGAAGCGCGTATGTTGCACCAAGTGAAAGCAGCAGTGGGTCGGGTGGAGTTTCAGTGGAGACCCCTCCAACTTGGTCATTGATTAGTGATTCAATAAGTGATTGGAACGGTGGATTCGAAGACGACGCTTTATCCAGTAACTCTTTCAAAAAATATGGTGACGACGATCCGTTTGGTGGGGCAATTACAGGGTGGACATTTACAACGGGGACTCACGCCACTTGGGGTCCAACTCTTGTAAATGGAAGCGGTAGTGCTTATGGAAATCAAGGTATTTTACACGGTTCTCAAGCTATTGGATTAAGATATGAACAAACACTCACAAAATCCTTAACTGGACTGACCGCAGGAAAACGATACAAACTCAGCTATCAACGCCACAATCGTCAAGGACAAAATAATATTCAATATAAGGTTTATTCGGGAGAAGAAACAAATGTGTATTTATCCGAAACTGTTACAACAGATTCCAGCGAAGCCGAATCTAATCGTGATGTGGAAATAGTTTTCATTCCATTTGATACTACACAATCATTCACATTAAAACAACTAACTGGTGGAGATGTTAGTATTTGGTTCGATAAATTCGAATTGTATGAAGACACCTCAGGATACAGCGCTGGTTCTACTTTGTATGAATATCCACCAAATGAGATTCAGACCGCGTTAGATAATTATACACTGAATATGAGTACAAGCACTGAAAATGGAAGTAATTTTACAGTAACTGTTGATGGTTCAACCTATGGTAATGGCGAATACATAATACAAACTACCAGTAATGGGGATAATGACGCACACAATCCTAAAAACCTTTTTGATAAACGAGAAGACAGTTATTATGGTAGTTACGATGCGTTTTTGTATAATTGGGGGGCTTCTCAAGCGAATGCTATTAAATATAATTCCGATGGTACACCTAACTCGAGCGCTTCTGAATTAGTATCTGGAGTTAAGGGTGAATGGGTATCAATCACTTTACCTGATAACATAGTTTTAACAAAGTATTATATCAAAGATAGGGTTAATCATAATGGGAGTTCTTTGTCAAGTTATATTGGTAACGCTTCGCCATTAAGTTGGAAGTTATACGGATCCAACGACGGTTCATCATACACCGAAATTGATAGTAAAGATGATGATGATACTATTAAAAATAATGGAGCTATGGAATTAAATGTTTCGCCCAGCGCAGGATATAATCAATATGTTTTGGTAATCACTAAAGTCAATAATAAAACTTGGTTTGGATTAGGCGAGTTTAAATTATTTGGTGTATCCGCTGCAGCGGGAGAAGATTCATCAAGTGGCAATAGTGATGAATCCTCATATACTTGGGCAACTCCTGTCGGACCACCATATGATTTAACAGCGAATGTATTAAAACCTTATACCGGTAATGTTGTTTCTCGGCCATATACATTCGAGACGTTTGATGCCAACGCCTCAGAAATAAGTGAATCTTCATCCGAGATTCCGGCAACAACAACTACTCCAGCTGGACATTACAAGACATATAAATTGGGCGATGAATACATTCGTACTGGTATATTGAATTTGTATATATATTATGGTGGTATATCTATGTATAATTATACAGCTGCGTTCTTTGATAGAATGAATACTGGAAACACCAGTTATAGTCGCAAAGGAAGATACATTTGGCAATCAGAATCATTTACGAATATAACTTTTGCGGATGTCACTGTTAACGGAGCCGCACAATATTTTACATTTTTAAGTTCTGATACCACAAAAGCTTCATATATCAGAATTTTTTCTGCACAAGATTATTCAGCATATTTTGAAAATTACACACCAAGTGAAGTCAAAATATATGGAACAAATGATGATGTAACTGCTACATTATTAGCAACTAACAGTTCATTCAAAACCGATTTAGCAGCAAACGCAGCAAACGCAAATTCTAATAATTTGTATACCAATTACTCATATACCACACCTCAAGGGAACAGTGTTAATGATATGCCAGCATATGTTGATATTACCTTAGACTCTTCCGCAGAAACTACTGGATATAAAAAGTATTATATTGCGTATAGTGGTTCAGTAGGTGCCGGTAGAATGCTTGGGGGATGGGTTCAGTTTTACTATAACTTGCCGGGTTAAGGTGGCATTACTGCAGCGGAGTGGAACACACAATATGGCTCTACAGTATTTACAACGAACTCTGGAATATTAGATAATAGCGCTTTGTTTGAGGGAGTTACTGCGAATAGTGTAAAAACGCACGTTGATTCTTATAATAGCTGGCCATCTATGAATTGGGGAGTCTATCTTGATGGTGTCCTTGATAATCCATCAGACCACACAGATTACAGAGAATATTCAAGTAATTGGCCAGGACTAAATATATCAAGTCTGGGGAGTGGAGTGGGTTGGGCAGGAGGACAAAACAATACTAATCAGTGGGCAATGATAAAATATTCAACACCACAGACATTTACAGGTTTAAAAATGATCAAAAGAGAAAATGATACCACTCAATGGGTGAATACTTTTAGGTTGGAATTTTCTTAAATATTCCAAATTTGGAAATAAAAATGATGTAAAATATTTACAATTATGTTCAAAATATTTGTAAATAAAAAAGTATATTTAGTATATACCTTCAATATATAATGACCACTTACACTACAGCTAAATCCACCGATGGTACCAATTGGACTGGAGTTCAGGGAAACACCGGAAATGGAATTTTACTCAACCGTGTGAATTTTGTCAAACACATTAATAATACTTGGTTTGTAGGAGGCGATGGAAGTTCTATTTATTCCAACACAGATATTCATGATTTGGCTTACTCGAATGATGGCCAAACTTGGACCGGCCTCGGTGATTTCCCCTCGGGCGAACCAGAATGTATGGGAGGAAAATCCTCATCGAAGTACAGCAATATAACCTTTGACCCCAGCGGAAATCCCAGAGTATACTTACAACATCCTACCCTCGCATTCTGTAGCGGGAATCACACAATCTATTATTCCGAGGTCGGGAAATCCTTCGTTGGATTAGGTACTTCGATATTCAGCGAAAAGGGAAATGGCGGGTTTTGGAATGGTGATTATTGGGTAGCTGTTGGAAAGGGGACAAATACCCTCGCTTATTCAACCGATGGTATAGAATGGTACGGTCTGGGACAATCCATTTTCTCCACTCAAGGGTTCGGGGTTACATTCGATGGAACAAACGTGATTGCTGTGGGTGAAGGCACCAATACAATCGCCTACGCGAACTTCCTAGATAAAGACACGTGGACTGGATTAGGTTCCTCCATATTTTCTACAAAGGGGATTCAAGTGGCCTATAACGGGGCTATCTTCGTCGCTGTAGGAGAGGGAACAAACACCATAGCATATTCTGTTGATGGATTGTCGTGGACAGGAATTGGTGCAACCATTTTTTCGGTCAGAGGTAATGGAATCACTTGGACGGGGACCAAATGGATCGCAACCGGTTCGGGGACGAACACTTTAGCACAATCCACGGATGGTATTAACTGGACAGGTATTGGCGAAACGGTATTCACTACTGAGGGATTCAACGTAGACTCAAACACGAATATTATTGTTGCCGTCGGCCAAGGAACTAATAGCATTGCCTATTCCGAAGACCAAGGTGTTAACTGGACTGGAATGAATTTGGCTCAATTCGTGACAAACGGACAGAGTGTTTGTTTCAACGGAAAATACTGGTTAGTATCAGGTGTCGACACAAATAAGAATCTATTCTATTCCCTAAATGGAAAAACCTGGACTAATATTTCTACGCAAGACTCTTACAGTTATATTGTAGGAAATAATCCGTCGAAACCCCTCCAAATCCCCAGTCAAATAACGATTGATAATCGAAACGGAACGAATCTGTCGAGCATTCTCAAATTCAGCTCTGAAAACCCCGATTTCTCCTTACATATTGAGGCCGAAACATACTAAACATATTGAGATTGTACACTTAACTTTAAGATTGTGTGGTTGATAATCTATGATTTTATATTTCTCTCTATATATTAAATCATATGGTCGATAATAATATTTGTAACAGTACAGCGTATTTAAATGCTGTGTATCAAAAGCAAAAACGATTACTCTTTAATTTTCCTTTAACACGATTAGATAATCTTGCCAGTTCTCCGTATCCTCAATACAATCAGTTCGATTTGGATATGCGGCGTAAAGCCGAAATTTTGAGCTATAAAAGCAATCGTATGAGCACACAGACAAACAGTTTAACTCGCGCACAACGGTATAAACAGCTTGTTCAAGGTTCATCACAAAGACGCACGCTGTCTAACTCATTCATCCTGGAAAATACCCGACCTAACGGCACTCTCACAGTTTGCCCCGATAAAATTATAAAAACGACTACCAGTGCGGCTGGTGTTCCTGGACCTATTATGGATTTATATTTAGACCCTGATATTCCTCTGTATAATTTGAATAAAAATACCAATGATTATGGTTTAATCATGGACCAAGATAATCAAACCCTGTGGACCATTACCGATATTTCAAACATCGATTGTCTCAATACTACTACATATATAAATCCACTGTATGCGAACTTGCTAAGTGTCTATATGTTGAATGTTCAGAATCCCGTCTATAATTTTACGGTCAGTTTCCCTTTCAATATTTATATTGAAGCTCAATCAAGACCAGATGCGCCCGTAGAAATATATAACGAGTCCAACACGGTGAATGTGTTTGACGTTACTTTCGGAGTTTTTTATAGTGCCAACCTGGTGCAATTATCCGGTTCTCCCACTACAACAACACAAATGGATTCTTTCTCAATCATACCACAAAATATCAATTCAACACAAGGATATTTTGCAAATGTTTACGCTGGTGTCATCACTTTATCCAACATCGATTTACAAGTGGAAAAGGGATTCATTTATGATTTCAACGTACAAATGTCGTTTTCTTTCGCACAGTCTGCGAATTATGATAAGTATTTTTATAGTCCAGAAATAAAGGGGGTTCTCAATACTACTCGAAATATTCAAACACAAAATTGCCACGTGGTATCTTCAATAACTGTCCCCGATGTTTTTCCTAAACTAATATTTTCGGGGATTGGTGTTTAAGGGTTGGTGTTTAAGGTGTGGCGTTTTGACTTAATGTTGGATTCAGACACAATTGTTGCGAAGGAAATACTTGACCGGACATACACTTATCTCCGTCGGCAATTTCGATACACCCTCGTTTATTGTGGTATTCTCCTACCAAGCACCAACTATTTTTCCCGGAAGAAACGGGATTTTGGATGGGATTGGTAGAATCATCTGCGTCGGGTTCTCTTGGTTTCATCGTAGTAGGCGCCGAATTAACGGATTCATCTAAACTCCTGGATGTCTTTCCTTGGTTACTCGCATCGATCAATAAATCTCCGGCATTCAATAGAGAACCATGTAAAATATCGATACCTTTTTTAGAAGCACCGCTCACAACACTGGATGAACTGTTTATCGCGGACCCGGTTGCATATCCTAAATCGGATAAAGCCTGTTCAAATAGTGGACTTACTGTTTGTGGGATCCTCTAGAGTCGACCTG
>JGI24917J38488_100261_pt1 | contig 36759 bp, 25 predicted proteins | sample LinPfosmplate5_FD_38488 | JGI IMG/M metagenome (IMG submission 38488)
TCGAGCTCGGTACCCGGGGATCCCACGTGAATGTCCCCATTAACAAGGCACTCAATTTAAGCTTCTTGTTATTGGAAACAGTGGAATCTTCGACCGCTTCTTTCGTTTCGGCAAAGACCATGTTCAGAATATATGTGAGTACGAACGCGATCAAAGTGGTCGTCAGGAAAAAGATGCGATCTACCGCGAGGCGGGGAATACTTCCGACAATTAAACGGAGCATGTTGGGAATGATGAGGGTCATCCACGTGATGTTCAAGAGATAATTGTTGGACATGGTCGGAACGAGAGACATTCCATAGATTACCATCCAATAGGCGACTGCCATGAGCAAAACGCTGACAGGTGTCTTCATTTATATGGACACAGATTATTTATCCTGGACGTGTTCACCACAGAATTCAGTCTTGTCCGGAATCTTCTGGTAAATACCGAGACGCAAGCAGATGTCTCGAAGTTCGATATAATTGTTCCAGAATTCTTTAGAGTGGTCGTATTCACGCACAGTACAGTGTGCCAGTTCATGAATCAGGACATGAAAGATTTCGTTAACTTCACCATCAAGGCAAATTGCAATCTCACCACCCTTGTTCGTGTTGTACCCGACGGCACCGTTCATGCGCAAGTATCCCGTGATGGGGATACACCGTTTGAGCATATGAAACTTTTCATGGTTCGTATCCTTGATGTGATTCCTGAGGATTCGATACTTTTCCTTAACCTCGACCAGGCGCGTGGGTTCCGTGGTCTGTTGAAGGATCCACATGTTTACTAGAATGAGTAGCGCGATAACGATCATCTATTATAGACAAAGATAAATTTACTATAGAGTTTGGAAATTGGATTTCCATCGAGACTCTCCCAACTTTGTAGCGTAAACCCGAGATCCTCGAGACCGGTCACGAGATGATCCTTGTACGCCACGGGTTCTGATTTTGGTCCATCCGCGTAGTACGGTGTATCTGTCAAATGAACAAACAATTTTTCACCGAAACCGCCATTTCCATGGTCTTTCATCTTGAAAAAGTTTCCGGAATCATCCATGTACGGTGTTCTAAAGATGATCTTTTCGGAATCCGGAATAATACCTATGAGATGTCCACCTGGTTTGACACGTTTCTTAATTTCTTTGATGGAACTCGTAAAGAGACCCTTCGAAGCGAAGATGTAGTGAAGTGAAAAGTTGAAACACACGATATCAAATTTTCTATTTGGGCACGCATGTATGTCCCCCTCGTAGAAATTGACACGCATATGCATATTTTTCGCCCGTGAACGCGCCTCTTCGAGGGCAGATGACTCGGGATCACACATGTTGATGTTCACACCACATTTGTGCCATTTTTGAAGATCACCACCAAAACCACAACCGACATCGAGAATGTGTTGACCTTCACGAGCCACAGACTGTATCAACACCCTCTTCGCATCGTTGTGATTTTTACGAATCTCTTCCATATTTGGACATAGTTTTACCTTTTTAAGGTGTTTACTTAGGAACTTAAAGTTTTGATGCGTCAGGAACCTATAATGTCCCTCGAAACCGACTACACGACCGTTCCCGGGCAGATCTTCGCGTGCCTATCGATCATCGGACCCGAGGCGCCCCAGAGAAACGATAAGTTTGGTATCAAGATTCGTGGTGCGTTCGCCACGCGTGATGAGGCGGCGAACCACGCGAAGCGTCTGCAGAAGGAGGATCCCACCTTCGACATCTACGTCGTCGACATGTACAAGTGGCTTCTCATCCCCCCTGACCCCACGAAGATTGAGGATGTGCACTATACCAACGAGAAGCTCGAGGAGATCATGACCGGATACAAGGAGAATCAGTCTCAGGCTGCTCGCATGTTCAACGAACGCAAGAGTGCCATGGCGAATCAGATTACCCCCGGTGACGAAAACTCCAAGTTTTACACCAAGCCCGATGAGCCACCCATCGCTCACCCCGCAGAAGTCCTGGAGCGTCTCAAGAAGGAGAAGCCCGATACACCCATGGAGGAGCTCGTCAAGGAGGCTGATGAGATTGTCGCGAAGGAGATTGCGGAACGACAGAAGAAGCGCGAGGAAGATGCGAAGCTCGGGGAGATCAAGGAGGAGGAAGAATAATATTCATATATAGTAAACATAATGTTTAAGATTATCGTTACGATCATTTTGGTCAGCGCATTCTTTATTTTGTTTTTTAATCCAACGTTTGAATTACAAAACAAAACAGATTCAGATGATAAAGTCAGTACGACCGCTGGTTTTATAGAAGATACGGATGACGGGTTCATTATTCCATCGTACCCATCACCCCTGATAAAGAGGGATAGTACGGGAAAGATCAAACCTATCGTAGGGGACATAGGAAAATTCGTCGCGTATTCAAGTATACCGGAGAATCACTGGTTGCATGGTTTTCCCCATAAAAAAGCCTAGGAGGAATACGGCGAATGCGATGATCCACGTTGACTTGTCAACCTTGTCAAAAAGATCAAACTTCTCGGGTTGAGGTGGTGGTGGCATTGGAGGCTGCATAGGATAGTCCATGTAATAGGGCTGTTCCTCCTGTACAGGCTCTTCATTCTTTTCCGGTTCCATGGTTGGATTGTATTCGATGGGGTTACCGATATCCGTTTCCATTTTCTAATTATAGGTGTGTTTTTTTTAAGCATCTTCTGACTCACTTTCATCATCCACGATGAAATCCTTAAGGTTACCATTCTCGTCGGCATCACTGTCACTTTCATCATCTGTAGAATACTCCTCCTCTTCATCGGTATTTATATCAGAATCAAAATCCGTATCGTGATCGTCGTCCGCATAATCATCTACGAGGTCAGTCTCCGTGGGCTGAAACAGCTCAGGTTTCTTTATCTTGCGTCCGGAACGAGTGATCATTTACAATACACACGGTACTATTGTTTAAGTATCTTTATGATGTCATGAGGTAAACCGTGTGTTCTGGAAGTATTTTTCTTACATCGAGGACACTTTTGCCGAATCTCCCTCCCTTTGATCATGTACGACATCACAACATCTTCATGTGTCCCCTTGATCGTTTCACAGTAACTGGAATTCGTCAAGGCTATGAATTGTGTTTTGTCCTTATTTACATTCACAACCTGTAAATCCTCTGGTCCATGCATGTGTTTCTTGATGAACGCTTCGAGGGGAGCCTTCACATCTCCACACTTCACCTGGGGTTTCTCGACCCGCTTTTTAATTTCTGGACACTTTTTAAGGTCATCTTTTTTAGGGTACAGTCCTGAGATAATACTCGGTGGAAGCTGGTGTCGTCGACCACAGAAATCCTTACAGAACCCATCTCGTCTTCCCCTGAGGGTCGGACACAGACAGAAACATTTCTGTAAGATTGTCTGTCCACTGATGATGAACCAAACATGATTCGAACCGTGCTCTCGCTTGAGATTTTCACAGTATTTCGAAGTCGTCGAGACGAGGTACGTATCCTTCTTCTTGAAAACTTTTGGAACGTACGCGTTCCCCTGACCCTCCATGTTCGTCCGGATAAACTCTTCAATTTGACTCTTTAGCCTATCGTCATGTACCTCATCTTTCATCTGGGTAGCCGTGAATGTCCCCTCCTTCACGACTGTCGACGGGGGAACGACATGTGTCGTCTGAGGCTCATCCGTTCGTACGACCGCCATTCGTAATGTTTCCATAGATGGGTCCTGTGTGGTGTTCATGATCGTACTCAGTGGGCCATACCGATACACAAATACCGGAAGATAGGCCAATTGATCAATCTTACCACTTTCACACCCAGAACACCCCTGACCATTACATGCATCGTGTTTCGCCTTTTTGTATGACCATGGCATACGAAATCCACTTCCTTTCGTTTTCCTGTTTGCGTTTCCATATACGGATGTATCGATGATTTCGTTCCAATCCGTTCCACGACCCTTCGCCTTGGAAAGAGCGACGAGGATATGGTCTCTGAGTGCCAGGGCGGATGTTTGGTCAACCACGAAACCAGGCCAATTCAGATGAACACCCGTCTTGATCAAGTCTCCACATTTTTTAGGGGGGGACACGGAGATGAGACAATCCTTCCCTCCATGACGTTTGACTTTGTCACATATGACTTTACATACGTCCTTGATTTCATTAAGATCCAGGGCTTCTTTGTCCTTGTAATCAATATCGACGAAAAAGTTGTACGTTTCCGTTTTTTGTTCGACGACGTATAGACGCTCACCACGTTTCACCGCCTCTACGTACCTTTCGTGAAATTCGTTCAATCTATCAAATGGCACGGACAGACATCCGCCGTCCAGGAGCACATGTGATGGATTGGAGACTTTTTTCAAAAAGCCGGTTTGAAGACACCAGCTTTTAAACATACCTGAGTTACGAGACTATTCTCTAAACCAATGCATCGTCGAAACATCTCGAAATTCTTTACCCTGAGAAAGTTCCTTCTTGATGGTTAAGAGTTCATAGACTGTTTTTACTTCATTTTCTTTGATCCACTCTTCGATTTCTTCTTCACACAGACCTCGATTCTTTTCGAGCAGTTCACTAATCTGTCGTAAAATGTAAGCCTTGGACTTCATTATTTTATAGAGAAGGTTTTTCTATTCAAAGAACTTATACACGCATAAAACTGTGGATTTTTTATCACGTTATTCACGATAAGATTCCAACGTTTTCTCGAATTGAATTCGTCGAGTGTATCATAGCTCATATAATCGTTTTCGTCGTATGTCTTCCTGAAGGGTTGTTTCATGAGTTTTTTTAGATTTGTTTTGTGTTTCTCTTCGTAAAACTTTTTAACTTGGGCCTGCTGCTCAGACCTCGTATAGTTCACGAAGAATATAAAGACGTTGTATTCGAGTTCCACACTTGGACTCTCTTTGACTGTAAATTTGAATTCGGTATATTCGCCATTCTTGAGTGAAACCACACCTCGTGTCTCTTCCTCGAGCTCTCGTAAAGCTGTTCGGAGTGGGTTGAATATTTCACGGCGTCGACACCCCCCTGTGACAAAAATCCAATCCTTAAACCTCCAGTCCCTCACTGTGAGAAACCGTGGTTTCCCATCAGTGAAACTAACCGGGACTGCTATCGCTTTGTACTTTTTCATTGCGCATTCGCAAGTTATAATAGACCGATATGTTTATTCCTGCTTCTTTTCTTCAGCCACAGGCTCGGGCTCGGGTACAGGCTTGGGTTCTGACGGTGGGGCACTGAGATGCTTAATCACCTGAGCAGAAAACCCCTTGAACGAGTTCATCTCCTCCTTCGTCTTGTTGAGTTCCCTGAATAGGAAAATGATACCGAGTGCACATACGATCGTGGCGACGGTGAGAACGGTGTCACGGTTTACGGGAATCATATACTCATGTATACACTCTTTCTTTTAAGCTTTTTCCCGGAGAGGGGCACTCATACGGGCTCTGGGCAAATTGGACGGCTTCGTAATGCGCGTGTTCACACGATTTGTCTGTCGGAGGTGTGGGCTGACCGACAAACTTTTCGAGTGTCCTGGATGTAGGATCGTACGTCAATACAAAAACGATGGCGAGAAGGAAAATGAGTTTCCACATATAGTAATTAGTTAGAATATAAAAGACCACCCATACCATTCTCGATACGGAGGACGTTGTAGTTGACCGCGTAGATGTCATCGGCGGAGTCGAGCTTGTCGTTGATGATACGGGCCGAGTCAAGGCGCGAGAAGTTGAGGGTACCGGTGGGCTGAAGCTTACCCGTCTCGAGGCAGAAGGGGTAGGTGAAGAGATCAGCACCGGGGGTGGCGTTCCCGTGGGTGGTGTGGTAGTAGAGGGGCACAGAGGTGAAGTTGGGGTTGGCAAACTTGAAGTCGGCAACATCGGTACCGTTAATCTGGAGCTTGAGCTTGTTCGTATCACCGAGCATGGTCACACCCGAAGCGTTCGCGGCGGTGAGGTACTTGATGGGATGGTTGAAGTTGAGCTCCTGGATCTTGGAACCGGAAGCGACCGCCTTCTGGACCTGGGTGATGAGCATGTTCTGGGGAGACCCCGCGAACACCTCACGCTCCTGCGTATCGAGGTAGGCGTAGTTGGCGTAGACCTCCCACTTGTACGCCGAGGCGTTGGAACCCCACGTGATGCGAAGCTCGACATCGTGGTACTGAAGGGCGATGAGAGGGAGGGCGGTCTGCCAGTTCTCACAGAAGGCGAAGCGGAGAGGGTAGAACCGCTCGGAGGCCGAACCGGTGTAGAGACCACCCGCGACGGACTTGGAGGAAGAGGTCGCCGAAAGGGTGGGGGCGATCAGGGTCGAGTAGGTCGAATCCTGGTCATCGATCACCTGGCCACCGACGAGAAGCTCCACCTTGGAGATGGCGGTGGTCCAGTCAGTGATGGCGTCGGATTGGGTACCATCAGACTTGATGGGCATGAGGTAGACATAGTTGAGCATGTCACCCTTGCGCTCGAAGCGGATGGTGGACATACCGTTGTTCGAGACGTTGCCCTGAATGACCTGACGCTCGACAGTTTGGGAGAAGTTCGTGTGACGCTTGTACGTCGACCTGAAAAAGCTGACTTCGGGCTGACCGACGAGGTGCACATCCTGAGCACCGACAGCGACGAGTTGGGCGATACCACCAGACATTTTATAATATAGTGAGAGTTTATTTTTAAGCTTCGAAGTCCGTAGGACTTTCTCGCTTAGATACGAGAGAAGTCCTTCGGACTTCGATCGGGATGGAGACTTACAAACCTTGAGTGAGATTTGTAAGACGTTTGTAAAGAAGCAAGTGCGAAGCACTTGGAGACGAAGATCTCGAATCGGATGATTAACCACAATGGTACGTACACCCGACAAAGGCTGCCTTGTAGACGTGATTGGCTTCATCTGTGATGTTTCCGTCAGCGTCGAGATATCTAATTTTATACGCCTTCTCTGTAGCACCAGATGGGTCATCTTCCCACTGGATCTGCCCATGCTCATCGAGGACATTCACAAGTTCTTGGCGGACCTTGAGTTCCCAACCTTCTTGTTCCGTTTTGGATTCTTCATTGGTAATCTTTTGGTAAGTTGTCTGTTCGAGTTCGACGTATGTAAATTCTTCATTTTGTTCGGTGAAAGTCTCACCATCTTCGTTTGTGTACACCGTTTCGGTAATCGTTCTCCGATTCTCTTCCGTGAGGTTCGAGTATTCTTCTTCCGTCACATTCTCATACGTCGTCTTCACCCAATAGTTCACATCACCCATTTCCTTTCTAATGATTTGAACGGACTGGGTCGCTGGGTTGAAATCACAATCCATGGTGATCTTGGCGACTGTATAGTTTGCGAGGAACTCACTATCTTGTTTTTGACCATACCCCGCAACGTTAGACGTTGTGATATAGTCACCAGATTCGAGGGGACCGTTGATATCCGTCACCCAAATGGCACCTTCACCGACAGAGTTGATGTAGACCCGAGTGTCACCGAGTTCTTTTACAAGTAACGATTCAAAATTACCATGAATTTCAGTTCGTTTTTCGGGATCCTCGGATGCTGAGATGACACCGAAACATTTCTTATCGTTGACCTTTGTTGTTAAGGATACAATCGGAAGCGACTCGTTTATCGTGATAGCATTCGATCCAGTTTCGACACCGTCACTCATCTTAATGTATTTGTTTTGATCAGCGGATACTATAAGACCTTCTAGATCCCCAGCTTGACTGAAAGGAACATCCTTAATGAAGGTTCTGTGTTGTCCGGTGAAGTTCATACGACTACCACTTATATTCCAGTGGATGTATCCTTTCATCGTACCATTATAATCAAAATAGAGGTCATTACCATCATTCTGAAATACATACCACCTATCACCACTACCTGACCTTTCTAGAGTGATAGCACCTGATGAGTCATTAGCTGATTGTTTAATATGTAAACGAGAATATGGATCCGTATGCCCGATACCGACGTTGCCGAAAAACGATGTACTATTGATTACTGAATTGTAATTTCGACGAATACGCACACATTCATCATCGTGTAAACTTATAGTCATTCGATCGCAGTCGGATGCATCGGGGTCAAGATTCATGTTTATTTTCATTCGATTAACATATCCGCCACGAATGCTGGAGTCATAATTTGAAGTTCCACCACTTATGGCTACATCACCAACAACATGAAGCGGATAATTCGGATCAGTCTTCCCGATACCGACGTTGCCCTTGTAGGGTTGTAAAATGAGGTTATACCGACTATCGCCGCCATAGTTCCATCCCGCAGCAATATCAGTTGCCCATGCTCTCCCATCAATCTGAGTCTGTAAGCCGACCGTCTCTTCACCGTTTGACATCGCGACACCAAATATGTTAAGAACTCCATCGAGACCTGCAACATGTCTCGATATAATACCTGTAGTTCCAACAGGTTGCCCAGTGAGATCCGCTCCGTGAACTTCAAGGGGTGCATACGGGTCCGTCGTCCCGATACCGACGTAGCCAGCCCTATTCATTACCATATTGACCTGCATTGTACTACTCGAAGGTGGATTTCTTGTACAAAACCTGAGTTCACCCGAAGTGTTATCACCACCGTCTGATAAAGTCCCCTTGATAGCGGCGAAATACCCTTGATGAGCACCGAACATGATCCCACCACCACTACCAGCGGTACCATCACTGGATTTCACTGTGAGGATACCCCCCAAATTCCCACTTTGGTTGAATGATGTCGTGGTCGCTTGTCCCTCACCATGTACCTCCAGTTGACCTACCGGAGTCGTCGTCCCGATACCGATATTCCCTCCCGCACCGAGCCACATACCACCGAGGTTCGTGGGAACATTCGACTCATGAATCCATATACGACCGATTCTCATGTAATCTCCACCCGCGACAGTATTCCATGGCATGTAGAAACGTATTTTCGCCTGTGTAGACGTTTCGAGAATATACGGGGAAAGGTCGGCTGACACCATCGTAAAACGGTCAGCGTTCAATCTATCTTGTGATGTAGCAACGGTGTACCACGTTGAACCATTATCAGGTGAAAATTGAACCTGGACAACCTCGCCACTTACATCCAACTGTTTCGTACCAAACCAAAACTTCATGAATACCCGTGTAGTTGTTTTTCTTTTGTCATCAGCTTGAAGAGTACCATCTACTATCGCATAATCACTCAGGTCGAATGCGGGTGACACGAATTCTCCGTTAGCCGCGCTAACACCGTTAAAAGCCACGATTCCGTACCCATCGGGTGTCGTTGTGACGGAGGGATTAGTCTGTTGGTTCAAGTTAGTAACAACCCAGGTTCCTAAATCACCCGCGAGTGAGTTAAGACCATTCGGCCACGTTTCCCTGAATAACACACGTTCTGTGATAAACGAGTTTGAACTCTCGATATCTCTGAACACCGTGAGACCCGATACGGGTTCGGTCGTCCCGATGCCCACCCTAGAATTCACCGTATCCACGAAAAGGTTCGCCGTACCCACCTCGATGTTCGCCGTGGTCACGAACCCCGTGGTGGCGTTCGAAAATTGAATCGTGCTCTGGGTGACGTTCCCGACGTTCGAAACGGCCGCGAGATCGTAGGATGGTATGATTTCGATGAGACCCACCTTGACCCCCTCACACACCACGTTCCCGTCCACCGTGAGGACATTCGAAGATTCTGTGTCAACGTAGAGATTTGAGCCGACGGAGAAGGCGTGCTGGGGAGCGGTGTTCGCGATCCCGATGTTCGAAACGGCCTCGAGCCTGGGGGCACGAAGGGTCGCATCCTGAACGTCGAGGTACCCACTGAGTCCCTCGCCGAGTTCAGCCATAGTTACTATAGAGGGCGAAAAAAGAATTCACTATTGGCCGTAGGCCAACTTGTGAGACTGAGGGAAAGGAACAAGTCCTACGGACTTGGGACGAAGCCACTCGGAACGGCAGACCTTAGAAACCTTTGGTATGGGTTTGTAAGGAAAGGGAACGACTTCTACGAAGTCGGGGCAGTTGGCCAAACAGGGTTCGCGGGGTCTTGGTATGTTGATTGAGTATTTACGTGAATGGGTAAATAATATAATTCCAATATGCGGTGTACTCTACCGAGTTAGAACTTTTAATCTGAAAATAACCATTTGATAATCGACCCAATATGTTATTACCACCCAGTAAAGTGGAAAAATCATCATCAACCATTCCAGCATATACGGCGTATGTACCACCAGCACCCTTCGTTGAAATGAATACTTGGAAAGCAGAACCAGCAGGTGCTTTAAATAGGTTAGTGTAATTTTCATCGAAAGCAGTAGAACCTCTTTGTCCTATTAACCCACTTCTAACACCCACCACCCCCCTCACATCTAACTGAGCTTCAGGGACTTTCCCGATCCCGACGGCCGTGTCGCTGATGACCATGGACCGCCCGGTTCGGCCCAACCGGTACAACTTTTGGACCTCCGAGGGTTCGAGAACTGTGTCGTAGACTTTGAAGTTGGAGATTTGGCCAGTCATTGGGCTGGACCCGTCACCATAAGAACCAATCCATAGACTGGCATTTGCATCTACGTCGTGTGGATCAGTTGTGGTGTGAGTCGCTATCAGGGTACCATTTATGTATATAGACTTCATATTGTTCGTGGCCGATAAACTAGTTACCACGTGATACCAAATACCTCCTGTAATGGTGTTATTGGGGGAATATAGAGATGAGCTCCACATATCGAAACGAATCCGCCCATCCGTCCCGACAACTACGTGTGGTGTATCATACGAATTCCCTGCAGAATCCCCATCTATATACCACAACGCCTGGGACTGGGCAATATTTTCCAATCTAAACCATAGACTTACTGAATGCTCCCATACACCACTGGCATTTCCTATCTCCGTCGCCTTTATGTAATCCCCATCACCATCAAAAACAAACGCTTTATCCGCTGGGGAATAGGAGGCATCACCATTAAACGCCCCATGATTCCCCTCCCCCGAGATATCTGTGGGTGTGGAATTGACGGTGGTATCGAAATCCACCACCAACTTCTCGTACCTCGGGGTTTCCGTATCCACGTCGTACCGCGAAATGCGGGGAACATCGAGGGACCTCCCTAGCGACAACGAACCCTTATCGAGGGTCGTGGGACCGGGGGTGCCGAAAAGACGCCATTCATTAAGAGATGTACCAGACCCACCATTAGATTTTGTAATCACGAGTGCAAAATATCTATAGAATTTAGTGGATTTTACTTCTCTATGTATCGGATTATCAGTTCCATCCGAAGATGCTGCTCCGTTTGCATATGATCCCATAATAGAACCATGACTATGAATTTGTTCCCATAGATCTTCCTCTTCACATTTCGCGTAGTAAATTATTTCCTGGGGTACCCACCATCCACCGTTTTGTCTTGCAATTGAGAAGGAATCTAATTTGATTTTATAAGGTAATTTTAAAACTAGGTACTCACCCAAAGCTGTTTCAGCTGCTAATCTATTAGATTGTAGATAATTGCCCGGTGAAGAAGTAGAGTATCTCGAACCACCCGAACCAGGTTCCCAATAGAATATGTTCGCTGTTTTATCAAATACACCACCGGGATAGTAATTAGGACTCGAGTCAACACTCGCATACGCACAAAACACTCCATGCCCCGGAATCAAAGTCTCGTAATCATATCGACCCATAGGACCCGGAGGATACTCTTGAATCCGCTCATCTCCCGCGAGTTCCAATTGGCCCGAGGGTTCGGTGACCCCCACGCCCAAGTGTCCCTTGTACAGGGTCACTTGGGACTTGGACCCCAAGAAATAGTCTTTTTGGTAATCGTAGAGTTCCTTCACTTGGTCAGCGTTCAGGGCCTTGGAGTAGAGACGGAAGTTCGCGATGGAGCCGTTGAACGCTTCACCACTATTTGTGTTTGTACCGAGTGTCAGTTGAGTTCCTGTGAGAGTCGTCGTCGAATTCCCACCATGATTGGATAATACTGGTTCTTTTCCGTTTATGTACATTTTGAAATTTGTAGAGTTAAAGGCGGCTTCACCATTTGTAACAAGTGTGACGTGATACCATTGGTTCAGTAAAATAGGTTCAGCTGTAATAAAACCATCACCATAATTACCAAAATTAAATTGATTACTAGGATTTGTCGTAAGTCCAATCATCTGACCAGTGGTCGAAGTACCTATCGTAGCTATGTAATCATAATTTCCCACTACAGTTGTTCGTTTCATCCATAAAGACATCGTGAGCGCCGGGGATGTACCACTTAAATTGTGCGTCCCCACAATTTTACCATTCGTAGTTCCATCAAAGACAAATGCCTTATATGTGGTATCAAAAGACACACCAGTTCCGGCTGTCCCATCTTGGTCTCCACCCGCCTTATCGACGACCCCGCCAGTTCCAGTGAAATCCGAAGCCTGTGTGTAGTCTTGTCCATCATAGTAGACCTCCAACTGGGTCCCCGTGGTCGCCGGCACGTTGTACACGGACTTTAGGGTGGTGTCTAGGGAGCCACTGCCTTCTTCGTGGCCGTAGAACTCAAGCTCAGCAATCTCAACCGCCGAATATGTAGCGGTTGAATTAATAGATTTTACGATAAGAGCGAAATATTTATAGTATGATGTTTGTGTTGTTATGTTGATAGTATCCGAATGATTAGAAACATTTTGACTGATAAGAGTCGCCGTTTCAAGGGCACTCCAGCTTCCAGTTAAACCAGTCTCACTCACAGCCACGACCACATCTTTAGGAAATTGAGTTATTCCACTGGCGAGTCGAGTAGAACCTATAACTTTCAATTTTTCAAGTTTTATCTTCTTAGGAAGTTCGATTGAGACCCATTCTCCTTGGTGTCCCGAAACAAGTTCGTTTGTGGCAAGTGTACCCGACGGTGATTGTCCATCAAGAGCTGATCCAGGTGAATACACACCCGTACTAGTACTATAATAAGGATATCGAGAGTGTAAATATGAATTTAAATTTCCATCTAACGTATGATACGGTTCTGTACCTGTCAATTTACTACTCACACTCGCCACATACCCACTCGTCGCGGATTCGTCGTTTTGGGTCATAGCCACCTCCGGGTACTTCCGCAGGGGTCGATCGTGGGGACCTGTGTATTCGGTGACCACGTTGGAGTCCACCTTGATTTGCGAAACGTTGGAGACCCGGTTGAACGCGAGGGCTTGGCCGACAGCCACCTCCCCACCCCCGACGTATGCGATGTTACTGGTTCCATCGGACATCCACTTTTCGTTTACAATCTTAAGGTTCTTGAGCGCCCCACCGTCCGTAAAGAAGTTGAGGAAGCCACCGGCGGTCGTGCTGTATACACGAGGTCGAGGGCCGGTCGTATCGTCGTGGGTAAACACAAGAGTCCCGTCGACGGTCACACTAAGAATCGTGCGTTCGAACATGAGCCGGACCTTCTTGACCCCCGTTCCAGTGATGGTCGAGGCGAGGGTCCCGGTCTTAAGAAGGGTCCCGTCGTACCTGAGCTCGACAGCGGTATCGTTAAAGGTCAAATTGTACCCCTGTGCATTCGAGGAGGCACCTTCGTTATAAAAGTTGAATTCGGAATAGTTCCCGGCGGAGGCGGTGTTACACTCGAACTCACCTGCCCACGCGTTGGGGAGTTTCAGGGACCAGTTTTTGTTTTCATGGTACGTCACGTCATCGACCAGTAAGATGGTGTTCCTGGCGACCGTGTTCAGAATGGTATCCGCACCGACAACTTCATCCACCGCCAATTTCCCGACACGCAAGGTGGCATTCGGGATGTTCAAAATGCCCTGAGGTGCCTGTATCGACATAGTTATTATAGGTGGGGAAAAAAGAATTCACCCGCGAACGACGAAGTCGTTCATCGCGAGTGAGACTGGACCTTTTTAAATGACCAAAAGCCGTAGGCTTTTATTTGATACGAGTGGCGAAGCCACTCGGGATGAGAAACTTTAGAAACTCTGATACAGTTTGTAAAGTTTGCGAAGCACTTGGAACGAGTAACTGCGTTACTCGGTTTACGACCAGAGACCTTCGGTCTCAAATCGGCAAAGTACACTCAACATGAGCCGCCTTAAATTCACCAACATCCTTGATTTCATGGGTCACAACACGTGTCTGAGGGGTATAGAACGATTGGAGATTGGAAGTCACTGCCGGTACACTTTGAATGGTATACTCCGAGCGTTGTTCGGGAGTGAGCGAGGCGTAGGCCCCGACGCGAATAGAAGTGTTTGATACTTCGTGGAAAAAGGATGTGTATCCGGGTGTCACGACGAGATTCGAGTCGAGAGCTTCATAGGCACTCGCGGTAATGTTGGAGTACTCGGTGGTCTCAACTACCGAAATATTCGAATAATGAGTCACAACCTTTGTGTACTCGGTGTGGACATTGGCATCGTACCGATCTGAAGATACGTTGGAGTAGCTCAAAACGGGTGTGTACCCCTCCACTTCTATGGGGGACGTATTGCTTCGCAACACGGCTGTGTACCCTTCTTGGGCAGTGTCCGAGTTGGAGTAAACATTCACACCATCATACACAACAACGTTAGAGTAGTGGGAAACGACGTTCCCCGTGTAGTATGAAACAGAGTTCGAGGTCCAGTAGGCATTCTCGGTGTACCCTTCTTGAGCTGTTTCACTCGTGGTGACCACGTTAGACTGGGTAACACTCACTATGTTGGAGTAGTAGGTCTCCGTAGTGGACGCCGAAAAGTCACACGGGTCCTTGATGGTCACGACAGCGGGCTCACCCTTCGTGAAGTACCCGGCTGTGTTCGACAAAACGAGACTGTCCCCAGCCTGGAGAGACCCATTCTCGTTGGTGACCCAGAGCTTCATGGAACCACCTTCGAGAGGTGTGACCAAAGAGGGGAGGTCACGGAGAGCCTGACGCTGGGTGAGTCGGGCCTGTTTGTCATCGTCGGTCGCATACGGAAAATCCGTGATGGCGTACCGATCGGTTTGCTCGAGGGCCTGGTTCCGCTTGGTGCGGAGATCCTTGAGGGGTTGGGCGTCGATCAACTCTTGGAGCTTGGCCTCGAAGGCCTCTTTTGGGGGTTTTTCGTAACCTGGATGTAACACTATGGATTCGTATGTAAACCCATATTGACTTTTGGAAGGAATGTCACCTATGAAATGTTCAAGTGTTTGCTTAATTAATGACAACCGATTGAAGTTTTGAGCAAACTCGTCCATTTACTATACATATACATATTAAAATCCTAGGTGGAATCCGGTAAACCAGTTATGATTATCACCATAAAAGGTACCACCATTCATATATACTTTTATCGTATCACCAACATTAAAGTGATATACTAAACTACCAGTCATTTGGTTATACCCACCACCGGGTGGATCGGCTAAATATGTTGTATTATTATTAATATTAGAGTCATTTTTATGTATCTCGAATGTACTTCTTGCACCCGTAAATATATACCCAAGGTTCATAAAATAATAACCAGCGACACGTACTGTGTAGGTATCACCCGAAGTATTGAAACTGCTAATATTTTCACTTTGTATTTTGTTCCATGGTACGTATGAACCATTTGTAATGTCGGTTCCATTACGTTTCCTTGACCAAGATGGTCGTGAACCGGGTCCATGTGGAATTCCACCAACATTTAAAAGAGCATCTGAAACTTCCCCATCCCCTAAGCCGATCCCGACCCGAGTCTTCGAGAAGTTCACCACGTGGTGGCCCTCGTCGCACCGACCCATATCGTAGAGGGTCTTGACCTCTTCGGCGGTGAGGGCCGTGTCGTAGAGTTTGAAGTTGGATATGGAGCCGTTAACATCAGCAGTTGTATCAATTGTAGACCCTATAACAAGATCACAATCATTCGGGTCAAAATTGACAGCTTGTGACCCCGTCGAATAATTCAAATTGTCGGTCACATCTACATTATCTAAATATAACGACATGGTTGTGGTACTCGGTGTTCCACCCCTATAGATCGCAACAATGTGATGCCATGATGTATCCGTTATTAGGTTATACCCTGTATTATATATATCATTAGCACCAGTATATAAATAAGTACCTGGAGTATAAGTGGCTAAACCAAATTGGGTCGCAGTTCCACCTTTACCAACAGCAAAAATATCGCTACGGGAGGTTGGAATTGAATTGTAACGAAACCATGTAGACACCGAGACTAATTGTTCTCCAGAAAATCCTATATTTTTTCTTTCAATGTAATCATTCCCCAAACCATCAAACGCCAAATCCTTCGTGGTCGCGTCATAGTATGTGTTTCCATACATCACCCCATCATTCCCCCTCCCCGACGTATCCCTCACAGCCCCCTCGAACGTGGGGTTGGTCGAGGTGTTGTATTCCACCACGAGTCGGTCCCGACGGGGTGTATCGTCCGCGTCGAGAGCCGGCCCAATTCGGGGAACATTTAACGATTTTGTGAGGGTCAGTTGACCATCGTGGAGGACGGATTGACCTTGCTGAACAATACCAGAAAATTCCATATTGGAAAGGGTAGGAAATCCATTTGTCGAGAGTGCTTGTGTAATGATGATCGCGTAATACTTGTAGTATGTATCATTGGCGAAATGAAATGTTTTACTCTCACCAACACCACCGGTTTGCCATACCAAATTACTTTGTTCGGTCACCTTTGTCCATACACCATCAAACTTATTTGCAGCGGCTATGATAAACCCTCCTACACCCTGTCCGGAACTTCTAACACGCATGCGAATGATATCATTTATTTTGATAGGATTTGGGGACTCTAAGACATTCCAGTCACCTGCAAAACCACCTATTGATTTACCACCAGTATACTCACCATTTGAACCTTGGAAGTAACTGTCATTAGTTCCTGCTACTCGTTCACCGTGATACGTGTAGTTCCATGTGTTTTGTCTATCGTCAAAAATCCACCACGAATCACCCCTATACTCACCACCACTTTCATCTCCACTTCTATGAACCACAAATTCACCATGCCCCTCTATATGTGTATTGTATCCAACTAAAGGTTTCGGTGGCCATCGGGGTTCAAATATATTCGGTTCATCCGCCACCGCCAACCTTCCTTGAGGTTCCGTCGTGCCTATCCCGAGCCGACCTTTGTGGAGGGTCACGGAGTTTTTAACTCCGCGGAACGCATCCTTTTGGGCATCCCAAATCTCGAGGGCTTGGTCCTCCCCCACAAACTTATCGTAGACCCTAAAGTTCGCCACCTTATCGATGTTCCCACCACCGATCTGGATGGGGATGGAGTCGACACCTGTGCCGTAGAGTTCCCATTCGGGTATGAGCATTATCGTTTGATTTCCACCAAGAGTTATTCCGACAAGTCTGAAATATTTGTAATGACCTGTATGTGAAATTGTGAGAGTTTGATCTTTTAGGGTACTTGAAAATTGATGAACGAGATTCCAAGTTGAACCGTTTGTGCTACCGAGTATCACTCCACTCGTTGGAATTCTATCATTCCATTCCGAATTACCATCCGCATTTCCAAAAACGTACTTTGTTGTATTGATGGAATGGGGTAATTCTATTTGTAACCATTCACCGGTCCATGTATTAGAGCTTTCTGTTGTTTGAAAACCACCTTCACCTAATGGTGGAACTTCATTAAGGTATGATGTATTAAATGTACTTCCAGTTGTGTATCGTCCACTACCCGAACCCGTCCGTGGACCCGATTCCCATGTATGATCAAGACCGGTGCTGGTTAATACTCCATCAAAACCGTGTTCTGGTTCCGTACCAGAATTATAAAATGAACTCGCACTCGCCACATACCCCCTCTGAGCCGGACCCGTCATCGCAATGTGCGGATACTTCAAGACCCGGGTGGGATCGGGAAGGCGGACCAGGTCGTTCTCGCGGTGGCCGTAGAGTTTGAGTTCGGAAAGGAGACACGCTCCCGACCCGGTGGTGCGCGACACAACTATGGCTAAATATTTAAACGATTGAGACTGACCAGAAACTGTAAATGTCTGAGCAACACCCTGAGTCCATGAAGCCCCAACCACATTTATAAGTACGGTCCAATCCTCGTCATTGTTAGATCCAATTATCTTAAAATTTACAGGTTCTTGTACATCAGTATAGTCGCGTGGAAGTAAGTAGATATATGATAAATGTATTTTATGTGGCATTTCAAGTTTAAGCCATTCACCCGAATGACCACCTAAACTTTGAGTTCCGTCATGTGTAGCGTTTCCACCAGTTGTAAACGTTGCAGATGTATGCCATCCTTCGTTTCCTTCTGTATCGTTAAATATTTTCCATGCACGCCAGTCGGCACTCGCTTCTACATCACTACTCGCACTCACCACATACCCACCTTGTGAGTACCCAGTCATCGCGAAGGGTGGGTAGTCCCCGAAGGTATCTTCGGCTTGGTCTTCGGCCACCTTACGTCCATCGAGGTAGGTTACTCGGGAGCCACCTTCACCTTGGTACGCGTAGGTCAGGTTGTGCCACGTGTTCGATTGGAGATCCAAGTTCACGGAGTCCAACTTTTCTTGGTCGGAAACCGAGAAGACACACGTGTTCGAGACGTTCGCCTCCAAGTTCGAGGAATTGAACCACACGGAGACCGCATGGGGTTGGTCACCCTCCAAGAAGGTATTGGCTTCGACCGAAAGGTTCGATGTGAGGGTTCCGTTGAGTTCCCAGTACTTTCCAGTCGCATCATAGGTCGCGGAGGGTCCGGTGGCGTCGGGTCCCGTGACACGGTTCGTAAAGCTCCCACCTAAGCTCCCATCGACGTACACATTGGCCCCAGTCGTTTGGGGTGTGTTCATGATGGAGGTGAAGGTGGTGTCTACGGAAGTGTCACCTGCGGGTGGGTCCTCTTCGTAGCCGTAGAGTTCTAAACCCTGAAAACCAAAATAATAATACCCAGACGAATTGATTTTAGTTACAACTATTGCGTAACGGTCGTAATGTATTGTATTGACGATGGAATACGATTTGGACTTACCCGACGCACTTCCAGGTGTATTCGAAGTCCCACTTCCTATGACCTGTCCAGTTTGGGAATCTACAGATGTCCACTTTGTACCGTCATTTGAACCATAGAGTGTCCAATCCGCAGGAAATTCTAATTCCTGGCTTGGTCCGTAGAGAGTATATCGTTTTATACAAATCTTATTTGGTAATTCAAGTGTCAAATACTCTCCATTTACTGTGGCAGTACCTCCAGAAGCCGTTCCTAAATTTATTACAGGGTTTCCATTGTAGTTTGGGTTATAAGTTCCTCCTACGTTTCTTGAGTACCAACCAGTCTGTCCAGATGAGTGATTGTGCAATCCATCAAATGCTCTCCATGGGTAATAAATGTCTTGAAATGAACCACTGGCAGTTACTTTGTATCCAGATTGTATAAAATACTCGGGAGTTGTCGAGTCATTCCTATCAAACTTCCCCTCTTCAAAAACAATCTCGGGATACTTTTTCAAAGGCACCGCCTTTGGATCCCTCGAGTGAGGCCCATGTTGGTCCATCGTCGTCTCACCACCCATGACCGCCGACGTGGCCATCTCCACCTTCCCCCCATCGATCGAGAAGGATTCGGTGAAGAGGTCCCACTTGGCGAGGGCGACGATATCATTACCCTCATTCGCTTTGGTCACGACCATCGCATACTTTTTGTATGATTCAGTGGCATTCACGATGATCGTTTGGACGTTCGACTGCTGGTCCCCAGGATTCACATCACTCCAATTGACAACCTCCGTCCAAGTCAAAGAATCGTTGGTCGCGTAGACATTCGCAGAAGCGGGATACTGTGTTTTCTCTGCGGGAGGGGTCAGTTTCATGTGACGCAAAGTTGTCTTGTATGGAAACTCGATGGCGAGCCATTCACCTTCTTTCGTCGTTGTAGCGAGACGAGTAGACCCGGTATATATCCCACCGGCATCATACAGGCGACCATTTACGAAAATGGATTTCCACTCCACGGCCGAGTCTCCATCGAAAGCGTTCCAGGCGTTTGATGTCGATTCAAGACCAGACGTGGTCACCGTGTACGTCCCGTGTTTCGCGATGGTCGTCGTGTTCGCACTCAGGGCCGAAGGGGGTTGAACCGAAACGACCGCCAATTTGTTCGCGAAGAGACCCCCAGAATCCATGAGCTCACCGGTCGTTTTATCGTACGTGACCAGGTTCGCCGCGACATCCGCCACGCGAAGATCATCCACGAAAACGTTGGATGCAAACTTGAGTCGGTCCCCGACCTCGACGTTCGCAGAGGTAATCACAGTCTCCGCCGTGACGTTTCCACCCACGACGATGTTTGAATCCGCAGTAAGACCAGTTGTCGCATTAGTCAAAGAGATGGTATCACCAGTCACACTTCCCTGGGCAGTCACGTGGTTGAGACCATACGCGGAAGTCACAGTGATCGTTCCCAGGGTCATCTTTTCGGCGCTGACGTTCCCCTCGATGGCCAGCACATTGGAACTGTACACGTTTACGAGAAGGTTCGAGCCCACCCCGAACTGGAACTCTCCGGTCGGTTCCGTGTTTGAAACGCTGATTCCAACATCCTTTTTCGTGACGATTCCTGTGTTCGACGTAGCATCGATCCCCGATTCGAAAATCAAGGTATTCGAAACTGTGTTTCCTTGATCCACAATCTGATCGAGTGTCGTCGCGATGTTCGACAGAAGACCACCGTCACCGATAAAGAGATCTGAGCCGATGGCACCCACGACCGTCAAAACGTTCGAAGCATGGGTATTCACAAAAATGTTCGACCCGACCGTGAGTTGAAACTCTCCGGTGGGTTCCGTGTTGGAGATACTGATACCAACATTTGAAAGGGTGACGATCGCCGTATTCGATGTAGCATCCGCACCCGATTCGAAAACGAGTGTATTTGAAACTGCGTTTCCACCAGGGTTTGCGACGATATCGTTGAGTGTCGTCGCGATGTTCGAAAGAAGACCACCGTCACCGATGAAGAAGGTCGACCCGATGGAACCATCGACGGTCAAAACATTCGCCGCCAGGTCGTTCGCAAACAGATTCGACCCCACCTGTAGGTTACTTAAAACGTGGACATCTCCTCCAAATTCTTGGAGATTGGTCCGTACCATTTATTAGTACCGGAGAAAATCTTATACACCATTATCGTCTATAAGATTTTTGATTCGTTACGTTTGTGATCTAGTACCCGAACGTGATGACACTCGTCGTATCCTCATCCACTGTCGTGACACCACCGTCTGCAGTCGGTGACGTGTACTCGATGAACAAATGGTACTCACCGGTATTCACCAAAGTTCCCAAGGGTCGTAGAGCAACACGGTTCCCTGTGGTGATTACATCTTCATCCCATGGGTTGGGGTTATCTACATCACCGAATATATTCATCGTTCCTAAAGAAATGTTTTTTGTGGGTGTCACCCCATTCTTAGAACCTCCAGAAACTTCGAGAATCGCTGTACTCAACTCTTCGTTCCCATCCACCAGTTGTGCTGAAATCTTAGAGTAAAAGATATTGGAGGTAAAGTTTACGTTAATAAATGGTTGGTCCCCCGCTGTGATCGTACCGGAGTATGCATATGTCTTCTTCACCACCTGGTCCCTGTTTGTGACGAGACCACTCGCGAGGGTCACAACATCAGACACATAAGCGTTCCCCACGACGTGGAGGTTCGCATCTGGTACACGGGTCGAAACACCAATCCGACCATCTGTGACGAGACCGGTCGTTTCATTTTCAAAAATAATCACGTTGGACATGGTGTTTCCATTATTCGCGACATCTTCAAGCGTCGTGACAAGACCTGTGAGTTGGCTTCCATCACCATGAAACTGTGCCGCATGGACGTTTCCGACGACCCCGAGACCACCTGTGATGGTTGCGGCACCTGTCACGGTCGAAAACGCTTCAGTCGTATCCGCTACATGGACATTACCCACGACGTGGAGATTCGCGGCTGGTGTACGAGTCGAAACACCGATCATACCATCGGTCACGAGCCCGGTCGTTTCATTTTCAAAGATAATCACATTGGACATCGTGTTTCCATTATTGGCTACATCCTCGAGGGTGGTCACGAGACCGGTCAACTTAGACCCGTCACCATGATACTGTGCCGCGTGGACGTTGCCTACGACACCCATACCACCCGTGATGGTCATGGCACCTGTCACGGTCGAAAACGCCTCAGTCGTATCCACCACGTGGACGTTTCCTACGACATGGAGGTTCGCATTCGGTGCGCGCGTCGAAACACCCACCCTTCCATCGGTGACGAGACCTGTCGTCGCATTCTCGAAAATAATCACGTTGGACATCGTGTTCCCATTATTGGCAACATCCTCGAGAGTCGTGACAAGACCGGTCAACTTAGACCCGTCACCATGGAATTGTGTGGCGTGAACGTTCGCGGTGACCCCGAGACCACCCGCGATGGTCATAGCACCTGTCACGGTCGAAAACGCCTCGGTCGTATTCTGTACGTGCGCATTACCCACGACGTGCAAAGAAGCGTCGGGTGTCGCTGTGTTGATACCCACACGATTCTCAAACGCAAGAACTTTTAGGGTATTTGTATCTACGGTGAGGTCTTGAGAGAAAACACCCCTGTATGCGTAGAGATCCTCCGCGACACCAACACCACCCGCGACGACTAGGGCACCTGTTGTCCGCGATTCGGAAAATGTTGTATCATTTATAATCACACTATTCGCTATGACATCTTCGAAATTCGCATTCAAGCCGTGAACATTCCCAGAAACACCCAAACCACCAGCTATTTGAACCGCTCCAGAAGTCTTTGAGGTTGTTGATGTTGTATCAGAAACAGACACACTGTCTGCAGAAAAGGCGCCGACATTTGAAGTCCCGTGAACATCCAAAGTAAATCCTGGTGCGTCAGTTCCCACACCAATCCTAGATTCGGATACATCGACAAACAGTTTATTTGTCCCCACGGTGAGGTCACCAGTGACATTCACCGTCTCGTTCACCACTAAATTATGTTGAACCTCCACATTTCCTATGAGGTCAATAAGCATTCTATGTGTTTCATCTTCATAGTGAAGAATGTGGTCATCGGTAAATGTATTTTGTGTGTAACTGAGTGAGAAACGGTGTTCATCTGCGTGGTAAATGAGTGCGACGTTGGCATATTCGAGTGGGTTACCTTCTTGGTGTTCAATCATGAAACCACTATCGAGACCCGAAGCCGAATTGTTCGCCGCAACACCGAAGATCCGATCCGAAATGGTCACAGATTCTGAATTGAGAATGGTCGTGTTACCACTCAAAGTGAGGTTACCCAAAAACTCAGCCTCGGCGGCGCTCACGACATATGTACCATCGGGTGTGAAATAAATGGGTGACTTTTCGAGGAACCCATCGAGACCCACCATAGGAACGTGTTTGTTGACGGGGTCTGTGAGACCTGTCACAGAAATATTTGACCCAATATGAAGGTTTGAGGTGGTCATGAGACCTGTAGTCGCGTTCGTGAATGTCATGATATTCGAAACTGTGTTTCCAGCGGCGGAAACTTGTTCGAACGTTTGAAGTTGTGTGAGTAAATTGGAGGGTTCAATCTTTTTCATGTCGTTGTTTTCGTCATTCACATACACGTAGTTGATGTCTCCTTCATCGGCGACGATGGGGGCGTTAGGAATATCGTTGGAACGACCGATACCCGTGACGAACATGACACCATTGGTTAAAGCACCAGAACTCTTCAACCCAACGATACCAATATTTTGGATTAAGTCTGTTGATCCATACGGTTTCACATTTGAGAGGTGTCCGGGGTTTGTGTTACTCACGTAAACCGTTTCACTTTCTATGAACGGGATACTCACATTATTCGCTCGCCCGAATGTGACCGCATGTCCCGTCTCACCCGGTTCCATATCTCTATCTATTATACCGATAGAGGGCATTCTTGCGGGAACACTCGCATCCGCGAGATGGACTTTGAGATATATACCGTCTCGTCCGACGACACACACAGCATCACCCTTGGACATGGCAAATACGTTATCATTTTTCACGTCTACCACGATAGACTCTAAGAAATCATTTGTCCATCTTTGTGTAAAAGTATTGTACACAAGGGTATGACCAGTTTCTAGAGATGAAATATTTACACTGTTTAACTGGTCCAACTTGACTTCAACATTCGACGTGAGATCAGTCGTCAAAGCCGTCGTGGGATTCGTAAATTGAATGGTATTGGATGTTGTGTTCCCATGATCGGAAACGACTTGGAGGGTCACATTGGAAAGAAGACCACCGTCACCGAAATATGTGAGTGCCTGAATGTTCGAAGAGACGTACGCGTTTCCTTCGACATGGAGTTCTGTGGACGGAGTCAAGGTTTTGATTCCCACACGATTTTCTGTAGAGTCGACATAGAGTGTGTTCGTATCTACGGTAAAATCGTTTGCGACCGACCCGGAAACCGCCGTGAGCGCACCCACATTGGATGTGCCGTGAACATCGAGGAGGTACGCGGGTGCTTTCGTACCGAGACCCACGCGACTCGTCTCGGCATCCACGTGGAGTGTATCTGTATCCACCGTCAAGTTTGAAGAAATATAGACGTTACCAACCACATGGAGGTTCGCGTCAGGGGTCACTGTCCCAAGTCCTATGGACTTGTACTCCACATCGACATGGAACGTATTTTCATCAACGGTCAGATCCCCCGATGTGTACACATTACCCACCACATGTAGATTGGCATCCGGAGTCTTGGTCTCGATTCCAACGGCGTGGTTCACCGCATCGACATGGAATGTGTTTTCGTCAACCGTCAGATTTGAAGAAATGTACGTGTTTCCAACAACATGGAGTTCAGCATCAGGGGATTTCGTCTTGATACCAACGGATTGTGTACTCGCCTCGACGTGAAGCGCGTCCGTAGCGACGGTCAAATCATCGGAAACATAGACATTTCCAACCACATGAAGATTCGCATCCGGGGTCACTGTCCCAAGTCCTATGGACTTGTACTCCACGTCCACGTGGAATGTGTTTTCGTCAACAGTGAGGTCCCCAGACGTATACACGTTCCCAACCACGTGGAGTTTGGCGTCGGGTACCTTCGTTCCGAGACCGACGGACTGAGTACTCGCTTCGACGTGAAGTGTGTCCGTGGCCACAGTGAGGTCATCTGAAATGTATACATTACCCACGACGTGTAAATTGGCATCGGGCGACTTGGTCTCGATTCCAACCGCATGGTTCGTCGCATCCACATGAAACGTATCATTATCGACAGTCAAATCACTCGCGACGTACACATTACCGACCACGTGGAGTTCCGCATCGGGGGATTTCGTCTTGATACCGACACGCTCCGTTTCCGCCTCAACGTGGAACGTATTCGTGGCGACAGTTAAATCATCGGACACATAGACATTACCGACAACGTGGAGATTGGCATCGGGAGACTTGGTCTCGATTCCGACGGCATGTGCGGTTGAATCGACGTGGAACGTGTTTTCATCCACAGTGAGGTTCGAGGACACGTAGACGTTGCCAACCACATGAAGGTTCGCATCTGGTTCCTTTGTCTCAATTCCCACAGAGTGTGTCATCGCATCCACGTGTAAAGTGTTTTCATCCACAGTGAGGTTCGAAGACACGTATACATTACCTACAACATGAAGGTTCGCGTCCGGCTCTTTGGTCTCAATCCCGATGGAGTGTGTTGTCGCGTCGACATGGAACGTATCCTCATCAACGGTCAAGTTCGAAGACACGTACACATTACCTACAACATGAAGGTTCGCATCCGGTGATTTCGTTTCAATTCCTACGGCGTGTGCAGTCGAATCGACATGGAATGTATCCTCATCAACGGTCAGGTTTGAGGATACATACACATTACCCACAACATGGAGGTTGGCGTCCGGTTCTTTGGTTTCAATTCCAACAGAGTGTGTCGTCGCATCGACGTGGAACGTATCTTCGTCAACGGTCAAGTTCGAAGACACATACACATTACCCTCTACGTGAAGTTCCGCATCGGGATCCGTTTCTTTGATTCCAACTTTGTTCCCAATTGAAAGAATATCGGTCGTGTGTGTGTTTCCGGTGACGTACAAAATATTAGAACCAAATTCATCTACGAAAAGATTAGAGCCAACATCGAGAGAATGTGTTGGTGTCGCAGTCAAGATACCCACGTTGGATTCTGTGAGCACTCGACCGTATACACGGACATCGAGAGACTCGGTTGTTTTAGGAATGATCGTGGAACCGTATGAGCTGCTATCCGTATATGTTAAAACCAGTTCGTCCGGTCCTTCCCGGAACCCAACAGCTACATTAGCATTCGGGCGGTGTAGTATAAGTCCAAGATCCGAAGAGACATTCTCTTTTCCGAGTTCGATGATGGGATCTTTCACGATCGTGTTCACTGTGGCGACTGTCGTGATCGCACCGTTCACGGTCATGTTCCCATCCACCACTAAGTTATCTTGAATATACGCGTTTCCAAGCGCTGTGAGAAGGTTTGAACCTTCGGTGTCTATATTAAATGCTGAACCCACGTCGAGTGTGTGGATGGGGGATCCATTCGCTACACCAACATTGGAGAGGGTCGTGACTGAAGTAATCGCATTATTAAACGAAACTGTGTTCGCCGTGACGTTTCCGTTAATCACAGCAGCTTCGAGTGAGAAATTGAGAATATCTTCGGCGATCGCACCGGAATCCATCACTTCTTTGGTCACTTGGTTATATGCCAAAACCGTGATGTTCCGATCTGTGAGATCTGTACGGATACGTAGAGGTGTCATGTACACAGAATCTCCGAAAGGTATCTCGATTTGTTCATCACTCGCGTTGAACACGATCGTATTTTCCGCCTGGTCATCGGTACAGTTTTTACCGAACCTAATCTTGGTTGAACGTTCCACCGTCGGCAAGTTCTTGACCATTTAATATAGATTAGCATTTTAATTCGCGTAGAGAAGGCCCGCCATGCCGTTCTCGATACGTAAGATGTTGTAGTTGACCGCGTATATAGGGTCGTTGATAGGTAAGTCTTCACTCATGATCTTGGCTGAAGAGAGACGACTGAAATTCAGTGTACCCGTGGGTTGGAGAGAGCTCGTAGAGAGACAGAACGGATACAAAAAGAAATCGGGAGATGTCACGAAATTCGTGTGATAGTAATTCACGACATCGATGAAATGAGGTTTCCCCCACCTGTAATTACCCACGTCGAGGCCGTTGATATTCAACTTGACTTTATTCGTGGGAGATGTGAGAGCGCCATCCGTGGTCGTGTCAGAAGAGGCGAGATACTTCACGGGATGGTTGAATGTGAGATCCTGTACGATCGTACCCGAAGCGATATTTTTCTGAACTTGTGTGATCAATAGATCATGTTTACGCGAAGCAATCTGCCCACGCTCTTCGTTATCGAGGTAGTAATAGTTGGCAAAACACTCGACGTTATAGTTCGAGGCAGCAGTCGCCCAATGGATACGAATCTCGACGTTGTGGTAATTAAGTGCGACGAGAGGCAACGCACACTGAGGACCTTCACAGAAAAAGAATCTCAAAGGATAAAAAAACGAACGTGCGCTCACACCTGGATGTGTTCCGTTAGAGCTCTTGGAAACATTTTGAGCGAACGTATCGATAGCGATCTTTTCTGTGAAAATCGCATCTTGACTGTCGACGAGGGAACCCCCAATGTAGAGTTCCACCTTATCGATAATCGTATCCCAACGCTGCGTATCGAGAGCCTGTGTGGTATCATCGATCGTGAAATAGACATAACTGAGAAGGTCACCAGAACGTTCAAATTGAACACTGGACATCGAATCGTTTTTCACTGCTCCATGGATGGTTTGTTTTTCGATGGACTGTGAAAAATTAGCATGCCTTTTGAATGTTGAACTAAAGAAAGATATTTCGGGATTACCCACGATATATTCATCCTGGGCACCGATAGCAATCAATTGCACAACACCGGCAGACATGGTATACTACTCTAAGGGGAGAAAATTACAAATTAGGTTTTCTACACACGAAACGAACAACTAAAAATGTGTCACCGGAACCGGGCTCGATGGTGTTTCCATCTTGGTCCCGGATGGTGACGGCGAAACGATCAATCCGACGAATGGGGTCGATATACTGAACCGCAACCGGATACTCGTCCCTGAACGTGACCGTCGTCGATTCATTCTTTATGAGACTCGCGAACGAACCACGGAGAACACTCAGAGACGACTGACCTTCGTAGACATTGGACGCACGATCGTTGAAGATTGTGTCCAGCTGATCAATCGAGACGTAACAGTGTTCGGTACCAGATGTCGTGTTGATACGAGCCCCAAGAAGGCGAGCCTGAACGACGTTTTTCAGGGGTTGCTGAAGATGGCACGTGAACGTGTTCGCACTGGCTTGTCCGATAGAATCGATGGTCACGGTATGATACTCATAGTTGAGATCGGGGATAGTCTCAGTCGGGGAAGTGATGAGAGCCATTTCTATTAGCTTAGATTAAAGATCCACCGATTCCATCCTCAATCTCGTATGACGCCATGTCGGACACGAGTTTCTGGGCACCACAGAGACCACCTGGGGTGAGCGACTTGGTGTACGCACTTCCCTGCTTGCGACCAGGGGTACACTCAACCTTGTTCTCCAGATCAAAGATCGAGCCGGTGGACAAAGTCTTCACCTTGATTGGCCTGGGCTGGTACATACTCCGGTCTTGGAACATCATGAGAGCCACGATGATAAAAAAGAGGACACCGATCGATGTGATCGCGTTGCGGTTCGTCTTGTTAAGATTGAACATTTATTATAGGTATATATTTTTTTAAAGTGCGTTAAAGGTAATTTTTTAGTTTCCATATAGAGAGTAGATGGACGAGGAAATCGTACTCGATCGTGGAAACACAACTGTCATGAAATTGGACGCAGATGAACAAGCGCTCATGGATGAGATTCAGATTTCCATGCCTCGTCCCAAACCCGTGCCACGACCCAGCCAACCCATGCGTCAGCCACCACCTCAACAACACCAAGAGGCTATGGATGCGTTTGTGAATCCCAACAAGCAATCAGCTCCTCAGCAGCCCACTCAGGATGAGGAGGTTGATTATGGAGAAGAGTTTTATGATGATGAACCCATGGGTCCAGGTCCGAGTATCCAGGAGGAGGAACAGCCCTCCAAGGGGTACACATCTGTTGATGAAGAGAAGGCAGACCTCATCAATAAACTTGGTCGTCTCGAGAAGAAGGGGTTCGCTGTGAACAAGAGACTCAACGCGTACTCGAACATCGATGAGCTTCGATCGGAGGTGAAGCGCATCACCTATAGCATCGATGTTGAGCAGTCGGTTCGTTTCTCTCGGCGCATGCTCGTCGCCTGTGTGACTGGCCTGGAGTTCCTTAATAAGCGGTACAATCCCTTTGAGATTCAACTTGAGGGTTGGTCCGAGTCCGTGATGGAGAATGTGGATGACTATGATGGTGTCTTTGAGGAGTTGTACGTTAAGTATCGCTCGAAGGTAAGCGTCGCCCCTGAGGTGAAGCTCATCATGATGTTGGGTGGTTCGGCGATGATGTTCCACCTCACGAATAGCATGTTCAAGTCGGTGATGCCCAACATGAATGATGTGATGAAGCAGAACCCAGACTTGGTGAAGAACATGATGGCGGCGGTTCAGAACACGACCCGAAACCCCGGTGAACCTGCGACGGATGCTCCCGTGGGTGGCACTGGAAACTATGAGATGCAGGGTCCCGGTGTGGACATCTCGAGTCTCATGGGTGGAATCATGATGCCTCCTCCACCCCCCATGAACACGACGATGGGTGGAGGCGCTCAGGAGAGTGTCGTGGATGATGATGATATGTCGGACATTATGTCCATCTCCGGTGATTCTACCGGGGGTGAAGTGAAAGAGGTGAATGTGGGTGCTTCTAAACCCAAGCGAACCAGGCGAAAGAAGAAGACGGAAATTAATCTCTAATTACTATATAAATGATAGCGTATTGTCCGCTGGAGGATTTGGAACCTCCGGTCAGGCCGAAGCAGCCTGTCGTAGAGTCCAAGACTGAAGAGGTGAAGCCTCTGATCGGTCGTGAAGAAACTGAATTGAATTATGTCATCATGGCTTTTATTGCCGGCGTCATCGTGCTCGCCGTCTCTGATACCATGAAGGCATAAATGTGCTATGTCTACCGCGGGGTCTTCCCTCGTAGTAGAATTAGTATGTGTACGTTTGAAGAATCTCACCAGTAAATTCATCTACACCATCTGCGTTATTTGTATAAAGTCCTACGAGTTTACCACCCTTGGATGAGATGAGTTCCACATGAATATCATACGAATATTGGCGAGTAGCGGAAGGATCGCTGGGTGTGATGATAATTCCCTTCGTACCTACAATTACATCGGAACTCCACGGGTAGTCTGTGTCCCCACCAAACAGATTTTTCGTTCCTATTGTGATGACTTCATCGAGTACCGATGTACTCTCATCGTGTGTGCCACCCTGAACTTCCAGAACAAGTGTACTCATATCACGGACAGGCGTAGGAACACCATCCCGTCGTCGTAAAATGGCGACAATTTTTGCATAGAAAGATCCATTCCCAAATCGTAACTGGATATCTTTACTCTTACTATCGATACGAATGAATGATTTCGAGTATCGTTTACAAGCCACTTCATTTGATCCTGAAATAAACCCTCCACCCACATGAAGGGCGGTATTCGCTGTGGCACCACCGAGATCGACGGCAACCTGGTTACCGAGATCAATCTTACCATCGATCGCGAGATCACCAGTGACTTCGAGGTTACTGTTGATGATTGTTTCACCCGAAGAAGGGTTCACGTACACATTACCGGAAACGTCTCCCAAAACGTTTGATGTACCACCGGTCGTCTTAATTTCGATGATGGCGTTACTCGAAGTGGTACTCTCCACACGGGCGACACCGTTGTACACATGGAAAGGTGCATCGGGTGACGAAGTTCCTACACCAACATTACTCGTGTGAGACACATATAGACCATCCGCCTCAGCTCCATTGTTCATGCCACCAACGACGATACCGTGGGTCGTTCCCGAGGCGGTGTATCCTCGCACATACCCACCGTACCCATCGTTCGTGTTCAGACGAATACCAGTCTTCGTGTTGGTTCCAGGACTTTCAAGTTTGAGAACATCTATGTCTGTCGTGACACCGGAATAAATATGAACATTCGCATTCGGTGCGTTTGTACCAAACCCAACGAGACCCTCGGATGTGAAGCGAGCATATTCAGTGTCATTTTGTTTAAACACGATTGGTGATGTACCTAAACTATCAAACGTGTTGATGAGACCACCGGATGTGAAAATATCGAGATTACCAAACTTAATTTTTTGTGTCGCACCAAACTCTAAACCACCGTTTACGAACAGGGTCGTACCCGCTTCTAAAATGGCTTCTCGATCGGGGTTTGGGTCACCCATCATGATTTTACCATCATTGCGTAAAAGTATGGATCGGGACAGGTTTGTTCCACTTTCTATCGCGTCTTCTATGAGTGTTCCCGTTATAGGTGTATTCGTCGAATAGATTTGAAACAAATGTTCGGCGGCTATCGAACGAATTCGATCGGGACCCGCACCTGAAGTCGAATCTGTTCCTTTAAAGAAGACAACCTCGGATATACCATCATCGGCATCATATAATCGCTCGCGCATAAATGAGTTACCGAATTCATCGTTGAGCACACCGCCAAATGTGAGTTGGTTACCGATGACGACGTTACCATTCACTTCCAGTTTACCACGGGGAGCATCCGTGCCGATACCAATATTGCGATCACTGTCACTTATGTACATCGCTATGGCTGAAGAGTCGACAACTTGTTCATGATTCTGTGTAATTCTGAAATCGTTGTTATTTGCGACACCGAGTGACCAACCCGACCGGTTAGCACCATCACTCAAAATAAAACTGGAGAATGCGTTTCCCTCAAGTGAATCAGCCTGTGCGGCCATGATAGCATCTCCATTGTCATGATTGTGTACGAGTAAACCATTCGTTTCTGGGTTAGCTGTACCTGTACATTTAACTTCTAAATATGCGGTTGGTTGTGTATGACCAATACCAACTCGACCATCTGCACGTAACGTCAATACTTCCGTTTCATCTGTGTATCTATCATCCGATAAGAATATATCGAGCTTAGATCTTGACTTGCCAACTTCTAAGTCGTATTTCCCCATTTTAAATGTTGCACGCACACCATCACGTACAGATGTACCTTCACGGCTTAGATGCATGATATTTTTTACATCCAGAGTACTATTACTTATCGCAGTCGTGTTAGAAACTGACATTGGTGTCCCGTTAACATCAAAGTTATTGTCGTATTGAATGGGTCCATTAACGATGACTGTTCCACCAGATGTGTGCAGGCGACCTTGAGGTGTTGTCACTCCGATACCCACGTTGCTCGTCTCGAGAATGGTCATTTTTGGAACCCCCATCGTATCCGTGGTACTCGCATAAAAGTTGAGACCCTTTCCAGTACCCACGCGACTTTCAATCTTTGTTTGAGTTCCACTCACGTCCGAAAACGCTTTCATGTAATTTGTCCCAGATCCCATCGTGAACGCGTTACTTCCTATCACGCGGACTGTACCACCGACAGTCAGTTTATCTGTTGGTGCGGTATTCGCGATACCGACGTTTCCTTCTGAAGAGATGCGCATGCGCTCAGTTTTCTTCGTCATGAACTGGATGAGTTGATGTGCCGGGTTAGACCGAGCACCGAAGACGTTGATGAGTGAGGTATTCGACGCCACAGGCCCTGCGACGATCGTGACCGCATTCGATGTCGTATCCGGGCCATCTGTATCTGCGTGGATGAGGACGTTCGCTACAGATGTAATACCCGAATCACCTTCAACTTCGATGAAGTCTTGGACACGAATCGACTCTGTGATGAGGCGTGATGTGACTGTATTTCCCACGACAGTCAGAGCATTACCACTAAAGGCATTCACGAATACGACATCACCGATAGAGAGTGTATCAGTGGGGGAAGAATTTGCGATACCGGCTGGAAGTGCACCCGTAGTTCTGAGACCGTCGGTTTGTATGATGGAGTTTACTATGACAGGGATGGGTGCGTCGGCGTCCATAGTAATAAGATTACCGACCGTGAGGCCACTGTCACCGACTCGTAAACCTTCAAAGAACCCATACCCATTCGCGTGAAGAATGTTGGATGTACCCGCCGTATCATCGATGTACAGATTGGAACCCACCGCGAGTGTATGCATAGGCGCACTGTTCGCGATACCCGCATTATTTTGTGTATAAAACTCACCGAGGATATGAAGGTTTGTTGTGTTTGACGAATCCAGTGTAAAATTTGCAGTCGTGGGTCCACCAAAAGTCCTGGATAATTTAAACGTATCATCATTTTGTGTGTATCCGAGGAAGATGTTGGAGGCGCCCGGTTCATCCACCATGAGCACCGCCGTATCGTACGTCCCATTATTTCCCGTACCCATCTGGATGACAGCGTTTGAAACGACGAGATTGTTCACACTCGTATAATCAGGAATCTCCGTGATGGCCAAGTTACCGGTGATGTCGACATCACCGATAATCCTAAGGAAACCATCCTGTACGACAACATTACCGTTTTTGAATACTGCGACATTAGAGTCCGTACTGGCCGCAACTTCAGAACCCACGATGAGTTGTGTTCCGACAGACAGATTGGAAGAAAATGTATTTCCAGAAATTTTCAAAACGTTGGATGCGTTTTGGTCAATTAAAAATGTACCAGAACTTGTTTTGAGTGTGTCTGATATGAATACGTTCGTGGCCACGACATTCCCATTGACGACGACGAGATCTTGACGTGACGTGTCGATTGAAAAGTCGTTGACACCAACTTGAAAATTATTGAAGAGTTGACTAGATGGTACATCGACACCAAACTGTGTCACCGTCACGCGGTTGAGTGTGGTGAGTCCCGTGAACCGAGTATCACCCGTCGCCACTAACTCACCGGACAAATTAAGATTCGAAACCGTAATCTCATCTGCTGTAATTTCACCGGCGTCGATACTCGCAACCCCCGAAATAACATCCGTCTCTCTGGGTGCGGCATCTAAACTACTCACATAAATCTGGCCAGCCGTGACAAGAATGCCTTCCGCTTGTGTCGCCATATACATTAATTACCGAATAAAATTCCAGCTAAACCATCCTTGATCCTGAGTACATTATAGTTGACGGCATACACATAGGCGTGGGGTCTATTCACGGCTTCGACACCCCTGAGTACGAGCTTCGCATTGTCGAGGCGACTGAAGTTACACGAACCGGACGGATTGTATTCTGATGCGTTCACACAAAAGTGGTACGCGAAGTATCTCGTATAGGTCGGTGAGTGGGTTGGGGGGTTGTAGTATGTCCTACCATACGTCGACTTGTAATAGTTTTGGATCGTGTGGAAATACGTCGGACTCATATTTTCAAAAAGAGGTGTACCGTTGATGTACATGTCCATATTTTTAAACGAAAATCGATCGAGAGCCGGGTTGATCTGACTGGCCCCAAACCCAACGAAGAGAGACTTGATTGGATGGTTGAATGCAGAAATATCAAATGTATTGTTTCCACCGGATTGGGTCACATTGTCTGTGATGGAATCGAGTGGAAACTCGATTCGCTGTGTTTGTGTAATGACAAAGTCCATCGAGCGTTTCACGAGTCGCTCCCGCTCTTCTGTATCGAGAAAGACGTAATTTCCATACATATGTGCTCGTTTTTCAGTCTGTGGAATGTTTGCAGTATTCGCTTCATCGAAATTAATTCGTATCTCAACCTGATGATTCTGTAGCGCGACCAAGGGTAAAAATGCTTTATGGTCACAGAAAAAAAAGTGAAGGGGGACGAAAAACTTGTTAGAAAGAGACGCTTTGTTGTTCAGTTCCTGAGACTTGTTGTACGTATCCGCTAAATAATTTGGCCAAATCTCACTGAAATAATCAAAGTGTTGTGAATCAATCTTTTGTCCACCGATAAAGAGATCAATTGTGGAGTTGTAAAAAAGATTCGATGCGATATTGTCTCGACTGTTACTGCCAGATTCAAACCAAAGTCCATTAATAACATCTCCCAAAACTGGAATGGTGATCGACGTGTCATCGACGGAAATTGTTTTGATAAACTTCGGTGCTTGAGAAAAGTTTGTATGCCTCGTAAACTTTGTACGGAAGAACGAATGTCCTTCATCACTCATCAAATAAACATCTTGAACACCTTTGGAGACGAGTTGTATTAATGCACCAGACATTTAATAGTTGTTCAGATTATAAAAACAGACACTTTCCCTGAGGGAAGTCACTCTTCTTTTCTTCCACAAACTTTCCATGAACTTTGAATCCACCTTGGCGGTACACTTTCATTCTCTTGTAATACATCGCCGTAAATACCGACCATGGATCATGAACATCATAGATGTGTGGATCATTCTTCTTCCCTTTCGTCTCTCTCATAATTCTTCCGATACTCTGAGTGATATCGGACTTAGGACTGGCTAATATGACCGTGTCGAGTGTTGGAATATCGAGACCTTCATGGGCTTGACTGAACGTTGCAAAGATGATCTTCTTCTTCGAGGACTCCTGGAGAGCAGCCTCTTTCATACCACCCATATAGAGACCGGATGTCTTGGGAAAACACTGATGAAGAAGTTCACAGTGTTGACGACGGTCACTCAAAACGAGAAGTTGTCTCGTCCCAGCTGAAGCCTTTTTGACAAGTTCAACCAACATCTTGTTTCGTGCTCTGTCTTCGACAAGTTGCGTAATCATATTGGGCATGGAAATCTTTCCGTTTCGCATAGAAGGTGGTGGGTTTCTATAATTTGCTGAATCAAAAGTCACTGGAAACACTTCAACCTGTTCCTGATTCTTTCTTTCAACCGCAAAAAATGTTGGACCCATAAACCAATGAAGAACTTTCGTGAGACCGTCTTTCCTTTCAGGTGTTGCCGAAAGTCCAAAGATATGTTTAGGACATATTTTGAAAAGACTTTGACTGAATACTTTGGCACAGATGTGATGGGCTTCATCAACAATCAGGGTACCCACAGTGTCAAAGTCTGTGAATGAGTACTCCTTGAGGGACAATGACTGAAGCATCGCTATGACAAAGTCACAATTAACTTCCTTTTTATTTTGCTGAACAACTCCAATCGTAGCACCTGGACAAAACTGCTGGATACGTTCACGCCACTGATCCGCTAGAAACTGCTTATGGACGACAATCATCGTACGATATCCCAACTTACAGGCTATTGCCAAGGATACCGTCGTCTTCCCGAAGCCACATGGTAGAGAAAGGACGCCATGACCTGCTTTAATTGCAGCTGCCATTGCTTCGTTCTGATGTGTGGCGTCTCGGAGTTGTCCGGCGAACTTGGCCCGGATACGGGTGGGTTCGGGTCTTCGATCCTCTTTGGGTTCTCCAAGTTTAGAAGTTCCGTAGAATCTTGGAACGCAGATTCCATTCTTAGTTGGTCTGAAAACTTTGAAAGGTGGTGGAGGAAATCCAAAGTCCCCATTGACGATGGGTCTTACCGTAAGATCCTTTTTAATTTCCGGGATTGGTCCCCCTTTCACTAGGTATCCAGTTCGGGTAAGCATACTTATTTAAAGATGATAAACTTTAAATGAGTATAAGATGCCTATCGTTGACGTTGAAGAGAATATTAAGAAGCTTCGTATGAACATGTGGGATCCTCTAGAGTCGACCTGCA
>JGI24917J38488_100164_pt1 | contig 36693 bp, 33 predicted proteins | sample LinPfosmplate5_FD_38488 | JGI IMG/M metagenome (IMG submission 38488)
TGCAGGTCGACTCTAGAGGATCCCACGGTTTCGACACAAGCTACTTGATGCGAAACGAAATGTATCTGGTGGTACGATATTTGTTTATCCAGTGAATGATCCAAAGTCATTTGGAGTTGCGGAAATACTTAATGATTCAAATAAAGTGATTAGCATCGAAGAAAAACCAATTACCCCAAAGTCAAATTTCGCGGTTACAGGTTTATATTTTTATGATAATCGTGTTGTGCAATTGGCGAAAAGTATTGAACCATCACAGCGCGGTGAATTAGAAATTACGGCAATAAATTCTATATACCTCAAAAACGACATGTTAAATTACAAATTCTTAGGTCGAGGATTTGCATGGCTCGATACTGGTACCATCGAGAATTACTTTGCAGCACAAAATTTTATTAGAAGTGTTCAATCTTTACAAGGGTTACAAGTGGCGTGTCTTGAGGAAATTGCTTTCAACAACGGATGGATCACGAAAAGTGATCTTAAATTGGTGGCGGAGAAGAACAGTAAAACAGCGTATGGGGATTATCTATTTGAGTTGAGCAGATAAATGAACCCTCCGATTAAAATATTACAATATCAGGATGGACAAACACAGATCTGGGATGATTTTGTTCAAGTAGCACATAACGGGAATTATTTATGTTCTCGACGGTTTCTAAACTACCATAAAGACAGATTCCGTGACGCTTCGCTGATGATCTATAAGGAAGACGTATTGATTGGCGTTTTTTCTGCGGCTATGTCTACAGATGATCCATCGCATATCATAGCACATCCTGGTTCAACATTTGGTGGGTTAATTTATCGAAATGGCCTTAATGTGACATCCTTAACTCAGATTTATAAAGCAATAAAGATTTGGTATAAAAACAAAGGGTTAACCAGAATTAGTATCCGTCATATACCTAACTTTCTAGACTTAGATGGCTCTGAAGATGATTTATACGCCTTGCTTAGAAATGATTTTGATCTTTTGAGGAGCGATCTGAATGCGGTACTAGATTTAAAAGTGCCCCTCAAATTTACGAAGGGGCGCAAGGCTGATATCAAACGAGGCAACAAGCATACTGATATCACTAACGATTTTTCATATTTATCTGCAGCATATGCGGTGATTTATAATAATATTAGTACAAGGCATGCAGCGGAGCCAGTTCATGCGCTCAATGAACTAAAAGAGCTTTACGACAGTGCCAATGATAATGTTGAGTTATGGACCGCGTTGAATCCAAAAGGCGTTGTTGAAGCAGCAGTAATATTATTTGTTTATAACCAAATAAGTGTTCATACTCAATACATCGGTTCTACAGAAGTAGGCCGAAAGTCTGCTGCTCTAGACTCGTTGATAGCTAGTTTGATACAAAATTATGTCGATTTAGGTTACAATCATCTCAGTTTCGGGATCAGTAACAATCGAGATGGTTCGTTGAATGAAGGACTTTATAGATATAAGCGTAGCTTTGGAGCCAAAGGTAAAGTCATGAAAGTTTTTTCGACGGTGGTATGAGCAAGTCAAAATTTATAAATATTCCAGGTTCGATCGATCATCGCGGTAAATTGAATTTTCTTGAATTTGACAAATTATTAAATTTTCCAGTCAAACGCATATATTATATAAGTGCTGTTCCTAATAAAATCACGCGTGGTTTTCATGCGCATTTAGAGCTGCAGCAGTGTTTTATTTGTATTTCTGGTTCTTGCGAAATTTCAATTGAAAATCGATACGAGAAATTAGATTTTATCTTAGACGATAATAGTAAAGGCTTTATAATGCCTCCGCTGACTTGGAGAACATTTAGGAATATGACGCCTGAAACAATACTTTTAGTTCTAGCTTCCACAAACTATGATCACGACGATTACATTAGTGATTACGAAAAATTTATAAAGGATTACATGTAAATGCAGATAGAGTTTTTAAATTTGGTAAAGCCAGTAAAGGATATTGAAAACCAGATTGAAGATGCGATGGTATCTGTTGCTAGATCCGGTTGGTACATCAACGGCCCCAAATGCGAGGAATTTGAAAGTGCGTTTGCAGCTTACTGTGGCTCTAAACACTGTGTTGGTGTTGGTAATGGCTTCGATGCTTTAAAGATCATTCTGATGTCACTCGGAATCGGTCCTGGTGATGAGGTCCTAGTGCCGAGACATACATTTGTGGCAACATGGCTTGCTGTCACTCACGTCGGAGCAAAGCCCGTGCCTGTAGAGATATGCACGTCTACCTACAACATGTGCCCTAAAAATGTAAATGAGGTTGTTACGAAACGGACAAAAGCCATGATTGTGGTGCACTTGTATGGACAAAGTGCAAATATGAATCAATTGCTCACAGTAGCCAGCAGTCTAGATATTCCAATTATCGAAGATGCGGCTCAAGCACACGGGGCTACGCATCATAATCAAAAAGTAGGTTCCTTTGGTGTTGCGTCTGCCTTTAGTTTTTATCCTGGAAAAAATTTGGGTGCTATGGGTGATGCTGGTGCAATTTGCACAAGCGATCCAGATCTTGCAGACAAAGCACGTACTATAGCAAACTATGGTGCGAAGAAACGATACCAACATGAAATGATCGGTGTGAACTCTAGGCTCGATGAAGTACAAGCGGCAATTCTTAATGTGAAGCTTAAGTACTTAGATACATGGAATGCGAAACGAAACGTTTTAGCCGAGCGTTATTTGGATCGACTTGAACCACTTACTTGTATTGAACTACCGAAGCTATTACAACATAATTATCATGTGTGGCATCTCTTCGTCATTAAAACAAACAAACGTGATGAACTACAAACATTCTTGAGTGATGCTAACATTCAAACTCTCATACACTATCCCTCCACACCGGATAAAATGACTGCGTATAAACAAGATTTTTTAGACAATACAATACAAAGAAATGGGTGTATAACAGAGAGTATTTTGAGTTTACCTATGGGTCCTCACTTGCAACTTGATCAGATAGACTATGTCTGCGATAAGCTTCATGAGTATGAATTCAAATTTTATTGAAATTATAAAATTACTTTTTGTTAGAGTATTCGGATTAATATTAGGGTTTTTGCTAAATATTGTTATTGCACGTTCATTGAGTGTAAACGATTATGGCATTTACTCTGTTTGTATGTCATATCAAATAACTCTAAGTGTGATACTTTGCTGTGGGGGCGATCAATATTTAAATAAAGAATTACCAAATCTGGCAGAGAAATCAGAATTATTTAAATTTTATGCAAGCCTTAGTATTTTTCTAAATATAATATCATTAATGTTTGGCTCTATTGTATTTATTATCAATAAATATATAAATTTAATTAATGATGAATATATTTTAGTTATTTTTTTATTAACCATATCATCGATGAATCTAATCTTAAATGAAGGTGCTTTACGTGGTTTAGGCCGTGTTACACACTCAACAATTTTGAGCCAATTTTATCGGCCACTAATTGCTATCTCTTCGATAGGAATAGCAGTATATTTTTACCCTTATAACGATCGCCTAACGACTATACTGTTTTTAACCCTGTTTTCAATTATAATACCAAGTATGATATCATTTATGAGTGTATTGAAGAATATTAGATATTTTACATTTAATATTAACCTCAATATCCAGAAAACCATCACAAGCTTAGTAAGATACTCCTCCGTGAGTATTGTTATGGTCATTTCCAATAAGGTAGACATTCTCTTGTTAGGCTTCCTAATGCCGGTGAGCAATGTAGGTGCTTATTACGTTATATATAGTATAGCATTTCTAGTTTTCGTAAGTGCTCAACTAGTAAATTTACAAAATGCCAGTCATCTATCACGAGCGCACGTTGAAAGAAATTATTTTAAAATAAAAAAAATATTGAAGGACTCGCAAATCACATCTTTTGTGTTTGGCTTCATAGTTTTTGTTCCGTTATTTGTTTTTCCGGACAAATTTTTAAAGTTGTTTGGTTCAACCTATGAAGTTTATACTACGGAGCTTCGTATATTACTATTAGGATTTTTGATATCTGCGTGCTTGGGTTCCGCTGGAAATTTTTTAATAATGTCAAACCGCGCTAATGTCTATGCCAGAATACTGTTCATTGGAATTTTGATTCAGATTATACTATTAGTATTATTTACAAGCACATACGGTATCTTAGCGGTATCCATTGTTACATCTTTTGTCATAATTTTTGTGAAGGTTTTGGTTTATATAAAGATACAACGGGAGATAAATGATGAGCTCAGCAGAAATAGCGCTTCCTGAGAAAGACCGTTTACCTAATCTGTTTGTCATTGGAGCGCCGAAGTGTGGTACTACAACAATGTTTTCGTACTTAAGTAATCATCCAGACATTTCACCATCTATAGTCAAAGAACCAGCTTTTTTTGATAAAGATAGAAACTTTAGCGAACAAAACGATGTATTGTACGATGCTTTGTTAGGTTATCTTGAAATGTTTCCAGAAAATAATTGTCGGTACCGGTTAGATGCTACTCCTTGCTTCGCTTTTCCAAAAGTTGCGAATAGAATAGGGAGATTATGCGGGAATGAAAGCAAATTTATATTTTTGATTAGAGATCCAGTCGATAGAGCGCTTTCACACTACTGGCACGCTTATAAATTGGGCCTTCAAATGGGAGATGTCGAGAATGAAATTTTTGACGAATACAATGGGGCAGATATTTGTGATACTGGCAAGTTTCCGAAGAATTTCTTATTAAATGGTTTATATAGCATGCATATGGAGCGATTCAAAAAATACTTTGGTAAAGACGCAATGCATTTGATCAATTTTGATGATTTTGTAAACTCTCCAGAAGAAGAGATGGTTAAATTATTTAAATTTTTGGGTTTGAAAGAAATTGAAATTTCCTCGAGTAAGATAAATGCTTCGCAGATGCCTCTTTTTCCGGGTTTACAGAGATTTCTGGAACAACAAAACTTTGCTAAAAAGGTAGCCAAATCGATTATGCCCCATAATTTTCGTCAACTCTTACGATACTATTTTAACAAAGTGAATTTGAAATCAACTCCTGTACCAGATACAGACGATTCACTTATCGCCAGGCTAGAAGAGTTTTATCAAGCTGAATATACAATTTTGTACGATGAATACGGCATCGACTTAAAATCTAGGTCTATGACATCATGAATTTAGAAGCACAGAAAGTTTCGATATGTATTATCACTTTCGAACAATCTAGATATATAGAGCAGGCTATCAAAAGCGCGTTACATCAAACATATAAAAATTTGGAAATTATTGTTTCAGACGATGCATCTACAGATGATACAGCTGAAATTGCATTACGGTATGCAAAAAAATACGCGAAACAAGTAAAAGTAATTACCGCGAAAGAAAACACGGGAATTACAGGTAATTGTAATCGAGCATTATCCGCAGCATCTGGTGATCTCCTCGTTTTCATGGGTGGTGATGACATACTATTCGAGCGAAAAATTGAAGAACAGGTAAAGTGGTTCGCCGAAAATCGCGAAGCAATACTGTGCGGGCATAAGTTAGTGGTACATTATGAAAATGAAAATAGATCCAGTCATAATTTACCGCTAGAATACCCAACTGGTAAGGGACCAAAATGGCTGATAGAGCATGGATGTCCTTATGGAGCATTATCCGTAATGCTTCGAAAAGAGAGTTTACCAGAACATGGGTTTGTGGATGACATTCCATATGTTACGGATCATCTCCTATACATTGAAGCGTTAATGCAAGGTGGACGATTTGGCTATATTAATAAGGCACTTGGAATTTATCGTAGACATGACAAAAATGTAACTAATAACCAAGAAAAATGTATCGTTGACTTATTGAGGATGTATGAATATCTAGATATCAAATACCCAGAATTTCAAAAGCATATTCGGAAAGGGCGAGCGAATTTGGTTCATTTCCCTATTGCGAAAATACACTTACGTAGGGGAAATTATTTACAAGCATTTTGGTTGTTTATGAAAGTAATATTTATATCTCCACGTCGGCCATTTTTAAATTTATATATAAAACTATTGAATATTGGAAAAAATAGATCATGACGAACATATATTTATGTGTTTACTATCTAGTATTATATAATAGCATTCTGTTATCGACAATGCCATGGTTTGCTACGTTTAAGTATACAGTTGTAAAGAAAATTTTTAAGCATACAGGGCAAAACGTGAACATTGGTGCGAAAGTTAAGTTTGGCAATGGAAAGCGCATTAGTATTGGGGACAATTCGGGTATTGGAGAGCGCGGATACGTTGTGTGCATGGCTGACGTTAAAATTGGTAACAATGTAATGATGGGACCTGAAGTCATGATACTTACAGGTGGGCATCATTATACCAACGCTGATAAATCTCTGATAGATAACGAAAACTTTGCAAAACCAGTGGAGATAGGTGATGACGTTTGGATCGGTGCACGAGTCACTATACTCCCTGGCGTAACTGTCGGTTCGCGAGTAATCATCGGAGCTGGTTCGGTAGTCTCAAGTGACATCCCCGGGAATTCTATTTGTTACGGAAACCCATGTCGTAAGATGAAAGATCTTGATTAATAAATTTCAAACCTTTTCTATTTTTATTTTCCTTTTTATTTATGTATTTGGTAGTAAATTTTTAGGCATCCTAGATTATTCTATCTTGGTATGTTTATTATTTACGTTTATTGCAGCAATACAAAATAGATTATTTATTTCCAACCTAATTTTTGATATAAATTATATATTTCTTTTGATCAGTTCATATGCGCTTTTTGTAAGTATCGTAAATTTAGGAGGTGAAATTTTCTTCGCCTTAAAATTCTCCAAAATCATTATTTTGTTTCTGGTATCAACATTTTTTGCTGATTACTTAGTCAAGTATTTTCGTCCCGCTGATATTTTAAGGTTTATAGTATTAGCTGCTATTTTGCATAGTATAATCATAATAATGTGTATATTTATACCTCCATTCAGAGAGTTAATCTATGATTTTTCCGGTTACATTCCGCGAGGTCCGGCTTGGAGTAGATCGCCGGGTATTACATTAGGTTTCAATTCAACAGTGATTGTACATATTTTAGCTTTGTATTTATTATTAAATTATAATTTATTTAAAAGCTGTGTTACATTTTTGCTATGTTTAATTTTGATTATCTCTTTCATTTTCTTAGGCCGCACTATGGTCATCGTCGGTATGGCATTAATTCTTGGGTTAGGCCTTATTACAAAGCCCATTAAGTATTCATTCTTTCTAATGCTAACTGCAGTTTGCTTGTATTTAATTTTTAATTTTTTAAATACACAAGATCTAGATAGTAATAACGATTTTGGTATTTTTTTAATAAATTTAAATCATTTATTAAAAGTATTCGATATGAGTAGTTCATATAGTATTTACAATTATGGTGAAAATGCATTAGGTGGTCACATGTATTTCGCCGATAACATAAACACGTTATTGTGGGGGAATAGTTATGCTGGGCATCTTGGAATTCTTGATCCCATAGGTCAAACGGACTCAGATATTGGCATCATCAATTCGATAAATGCAAATGGACTGATCGTTACATCCTTACTCTATGTCATATATTTTATCTTATGCTCTGTTAGGCAGAACGTTTTTCGCACAGAGGTAGTTTTTTTAAGCATATTGTCTGTTGTGCTATCGTTTAAAGAAACTGGTTTATTTGATGCACATATAACTCCAGTTCTGTTCATTTTATTTCATACTGGACAAAGGTATAAAAGGTATGAGTGACAACAAAAAAGTCTTACATATAATCACAAGCCTCAATACTGGGGGTGCAGAACTTTCGCTATTGAAGTATCTGAGAGAGATAAGACACCCACATAATAACACCGTGTTAACACTGATGCAAGCGGGTGATTTACATGGTGAATTTCAAGCTACAGGTGCTAAAATTGTGGAAATAGGGATGCAACGTGGTACGCTAGGCATTTCTAGCTTAGTGCGATTGTTGATATTTTTTAGGTCACATTCATACGACGTTGTTAATGCCTGGATGTACCACTCGTGTATTGTAAGTGTATTTGCAAAGCTCTTGTGTAAGGGTGATAACACTATCATATGGCATATTCGGCAGTGTATTTATAATCTATCATACGAAAATAAACGTACGAGACTGATAATACAGCTTTTGACAAAAGTACAGAGAATACCGACTGCAATTACGTTTAATAGTTCGTTATCCAGGAAACAGCATCAGGCTATCGGTTTTACAAATTTAAACACAGCCGTTATCTACAATGGAAAAGATGTGCCGGCCCTTGGCAGTTTAGTATGTCCTGCTGCCTTAAAGGCAATAAAGAAAACGTACCCTAAACACAGACTAATTGGCACAGTAGGCCGCTACGACAAAATGAAAGATTATAGTAACTTTCTTGCTGGGGCAGAAATTTTAATAAAGGAAATACCTAATTTAAAATTTGTTATGGTCGGCAAGGGACTTGTTTGTGAGAATAAAGAGTTACTACATGAGATTAAGGCAAGGAACTTATCGGAAGCAGTAATTTTAATGGGGCGCCAATCATTTATTGATGCTTGGATTTATAGCTTCGACGTTTTTGTTTCTTCTTCGAAGAGTGAAGGTTTTTCAAACGTTGTCTTGGAAGCAATGTCAGTTGGGACACCATGCGTTGTTACAGATGTTGGTGAAAATCGTAATATTGTTGGAGAAGATAACGTGATTGTACCTGTTCAGGATCCTGATGCGCTAGCTGCAGGTATAAAAAACACATTAACGTACGATATACATCATACACAGCGCTTGCGTGAAAATAACCGTGTGAGAGTGAGGCAAAATTTTCAACTCAAGACATTTGTTGATGAATTAAATGTAATCATGGAGATAAAATAATGTGTGGGATTGCTGGCTTTGTTTGGGGCGGGTTAAATGCTGAGAAAGCGCGCAGCATGTGTACAGATATGATAGCAAGTATAAGTCATAGAGGGCCAGATTCTCAGTCTGTTTGGTCTGCTTCAGAAGATGGAGTGTATTTAGGGCACGCACGCCTCGCGGTAATAGATTTGTCCTCGGATGCGTCACAGCCCATGTCTTCAAGCGATAGTCGATATACCTTAGCCTACAATGGTGAAGTTTATAATTACAAGGATTTGCGAGCACGTTTAATTCATTCGGGTTATCACTTTCGAACTCAATCGGATACCGAAGTAGTGTTGGCCTCAATAGAAATTTGGGGTGTTGAATATGCTTTGAATCAGTTTCACGGAATGTTTGCATTTGCATTGTGGGATAACTCTGAAAAAACACTCACGCTAGCTCGAGATAAATTTGGAGAAAAACCAATTTATTATGGAATAGAGAATAATAAAATTACTTGGTCTTCCGAGTTATCATCCATCATTAATACGCGGGTAATAGATCTGGCTATTGATCGAAATGCTTTGGCATTATTTATGAAGCATTCGTACGTACCCGCACCATACTCAATATTCAAGAGAGTGAAGAAACTTCTGCCAGGGACTTTTTTGCAAATCAGTAAAAGAAGTGGTGCCTTATCTTCTCCAAAAATCAAAGCATACTGGGATGCGGGTCAAATAATTTCCAGCGCTCGTGTAAATACATCAATATCAGTTCTAGAGGCGACAGAGCAGCTAGATGTAATTATTTCAGAATCAGTGAAGCGGCAAATGATATCCGACGTTCCAATAGGCGCATTTCTTTCTGGAGGAATCGACTCATCGCTTGTTGCCAGCCTAATGCAACGCCATAGCGTTAATCCAATCAAAACGTTCACAATAGGATTTGATGAGGAGCAATACAATGAGGCTCCATATGCACAAAAAGTATCCGAATTCATTGGAACCGATCATACGGAATTATATGTAAAACCAGAACAAGCTATTGAATTAATTCCAACAATATCAAAATTTTACTCAGAACCCTTTGCAGACTCATCGCAGTTACCGACGATGCTTGTTTCGAAACTGGCTCGGTCCCAAGTTACTGTAGCACTCTCAGGAGACGGCGGTGACGAACTGTTTGGTGGATACAATAGGTATACTTTTAGCGAAAAATATTGGAAAATATTAAAATATGCTCCGTTGGGTATCAGAAAAGCATTTTCAAGAAAAGTAAAGCAACTGAATACTGAACAGTTAAATGCACTTGGTGCGCAATTCAGTTTCTTGTTGCCGCATGCGGGAAGTCGATTTGGGGATAAATTGAAAAAATTAGCGCGAATTTGTGCAGTGGATAGTAATTTCGATTTTTATAATAATCTTACTTCAGTAACGAGCGAAGAAGATAATTTTTTAATGCGTGAATATGATCCTCATGTACCCCAGTTGAACGCTATTCACACGCTTGATGAAGATTTAAGCTTTTTGGACTGGATGAGATTGCTAGATATAAAAACTTATCTTCCCGACGATATACTAGTCAAAGTAGACCGAGCTGCAATGGCTTACGGTTTAGAAACACGTGCTCCTTTCCTGAATTCTGATATATTAGAATTCACTGGGCAACTGCCCGCTGATTTCTTGGTTAGAAATGGACGTGGTAAATTTTTGCTAAGATTAGTATTGGAAAAATATATACCTACTCAATTGTTTGAGCGTCCGAAAATGGGCTTTGGTGTCCCAATAGATAGTTGGTTAAGGGGTGAACTTAGAGCATGGGCTGAAGATCTTCTCGATCTAGACAATCTAATTTCTGATGGTTTTTTTGATGCCAAGTTGGTTCACAAAAAATGGGCCGCTCATTTATCGGGTAAGCAAAATTATCAACATGAGCTTTGGAATGTATTGATGTTCCAATCTTGGAAAAAATTGAATAATATTTAGTGTTGCGCTATTTTTGATTAATATATTTAGGTATGAGAAATGAAAGATAAAATCTTGATTTGCGCGGGTTTTGCCGACTCATTCATAGAATTTCGAGGTGATTTAGTCGATGAAATCTCAGATCTTGGTTGTAATGTAGTCATTTGTTGCCCGATAAAAAAACAAATTGCAACATTTTCTAAAAGATTTCCTAAAGGCCAGGTAGAATTCGCTGATGTCAGCCTTGATCGACATTCACAGTCAATAATTACTGAACTTTGGTATTGCTTCCAATTATTCAAAATAATGAAAAAGCACAAACCAAATGTGATCTTCTCGTTTACAATAAAACCTGTAATCTTTGCTAGCTTGATAAGCTATGTACTAGGCATAAAGCGAAGATACGCCTATGTCACGGGGTTGGGTTTCGTATTCGTTTCAAAATCAAAAACTATGAAAATTATGTTTGCGCGATTTTTGTATAAGCTATCGTTAGCTTCAACCACCAAAATAATTTTTCAAAATCATGATGACCTGCAAACGTTATCTAATCTAAAATTACTATCTAGTCACAGAAAATCTGTCGGATTTTCGAATGGCTCAGGAGTGTGTACAAATAAGTATCAAAAAGTAGCTTTACCAAGAAGTGTCTCATTCTTGATGGCGGCTCGATTTTTAAAAAGTAAAGGGGTCATTGAGTATCTCCAAGCTGCTGAAATAGTGAAAAAACAATATCCTGAAATTGTTTTTTATTTAGCTGGGTGGTTCGATAAGGGGCCGGATCGTATTTCGAGGCGACAGATCCAAAAGTATATAGACTTAGGTGTAGTGAAATTTTTGGGAAAGTTAGATGATGTACGACCAGCTATTTCAAGTGCATCTGTATTTGTATTACCATCTTATCGGGAGGGCTTACCCAGGTCGGTTTTAGAGGCTATGTCCATGGGGCGCGCAATAATCACCACTGACGTACCGGGATGTAGAGATACGGTTATTGATGGAATTAATGGTTACTTAGTAAACGCGAGATGCGAACACGAATTGAGTGATGCGATGATGAGATTAATTGAAAAGCCTGACTTGATCGAAGTTATGGGTGAAAAATCGCGTAATATTGTTGAGGAAAAATTTGATGTTAAAATTGTAAATAAACAATTAATGCAGTTGTTGGAGCTCAAATAATTATGTTTGTACTAGGTACTAGTCACCTCTCCCGGCTTGAGGCTGAGGCGATTGAGATTATGCGCGAGGTTGTGTCGGAGGCCGAGAATCCAGTTATGCTGTATTCGGTTGGCAAGGACAGCGCGGTGATGCTGCATCTGGCGAAAAAGGCGTTTTATCCCTCTCCTCCTCCGTTTTCGCTGATGCATGTGGATACGACTTGGAAATTCCAAGAGATGTATAAATTGCGCGATAAGGCCGCGAAGGATGCGGGGATGGAATTGATCGTGCACCAAAACCCCGAGGCTAAGGAAAAGGGGATCAACCCCTTTGATCATGGTGCACTGCATACGGACATGTGGAAGACCGAAGGGCTGAAACAGGCGCTTGATAAACATGGGTTTGATGCGGCCTTTGGGGGTGCGCGTCGGGATGAGGAAAAATCTCGCGCCAAGGAACGTGTGTTTTCTTTCCGCACCGCCCAACACAGATGGGAACCCAAGGCGCAACGCCCAGAACTTTGGTCGCTTTATAATGCGCGCAAAGCCAAGGGCGAAAGCATGCGTGTTTTCCCACTGTCAAATTGGACGGAATTGGACATCTGGCAGTATATCCATTTGGAAGGTATTGAAATCGTACCGCTGTATTTTGCGGCGCCACGTCCGACTGTGGAACGGGATGGTTTGATCCTGATGGTGGATGATGAGCGCTTTCCATTGGAACCTGGCGAAGAGCCTGTCATGCGCTCGATCCGGTTTAGAACATTGGGCTGTTACCCCCTAACGGGCGCGGTGCAATCTGAGGCCGCGACCCTAACTGACGTGATCCAAGAAATGCTTTTGACTACAACATCTGAACGACAAGGCCGCGCGATCGACAAGGATCAAGGCGCCTCAATGGAAGTCAAAAAACAGCAAGGGTATTTTTAGGGGGTGCGGGATATGACAGATCAAGTTTATAAAACTGACGCGCTGATCGCGCAGGATATTGATGCCTACCTAGAAAGCCATCAAAACAAATCGCTTTTGCGCTTTATCACCTGTGGGTCCGTGGATGACGGAAAATCAACGCTCATTGGTCGTCTGCTTTATGACAGCAAGATGATTTTTGAAGATCAACTTGCTCAGCTGGAAGCAGATAGCAAAAAGGTCGGCACACAGGGCCAAGAGATTGATTTTGCGCTGCTGGTCGATGGATTGGCCGCAGAGCGTGAACAGGGCATCACAATTGATGTGGCCTACCGTTTCTTTGCCACCGAAAAGCGTAAGTTCATTGTCGCGGACACACCGGGGCATGAACAATACACGCGCAACATGGTCACGGGTGCCTCCACCGCTGAATTGGCCGTGATCCTGATTGATGCGCGCAAAGGTGTTTTAACACAAACGCGTCGCCATAGTTATTTGTGTCATCTGCTTGGTATTAAAAACATCGTTTTGGCTGTCAATAAAATGGACCTGGTCAATTATGATCAGGCTACGTTTGATGCGATCGTTGCGGATTATACCGAATTTGCAAACAGCATCGGTATTACGGAATTTACTGCCATCCCAATCTCTGGGTTCAAAGGGGATAATATCGCGGCCCATTCGGATGCCACCAGTTGGTACAGCGGTCCAACACTGATGGCACATTTAGAAGGTGTCGATCTGGATCAAAACACAGGTGCGGCACAAGAGTTCCGCATGCCCGTGCAGTGGGTAAACCGACCCAATTTGGACTTCCGCGGGTTTAGCGGGAAAATCGCCGCAGGTACCATTAAACCAGGGGATGAGGTGCGCATTCTTCCCTCTGGTAAAACCAGCCATGTGGATCGCATTGTGACATACGATGGTGATTTGGACAGCGCGACCGCAGGTCAATCCATCACACTGACACTAAAGGATGAGGTGGATTGTTCCCGCGGTCAGGTGATCACAACCGCGTCTGCCCCGCTTGAAGTGGCAGATCAATTTGAAACCACCCTGATTTGGATGGATGAAGAGGCGCTGATCCCAGGCCGTTCTTATTACCTGAAAATCGGCGCGCAAACTGTTTCTGCAACGGTGGCGGAACCCAAGTATCAGATCAACGTCAATACGATGGAACACGCGGCGGCCAAAACGCTTGATCTGAATGCAATTGGTGTGGCCAACGTCACAACAGACCGCGACATCCCATTTGCTCCCTATGCAGAAAATCGCACGTTAGGTGGTTTTATCCTGATTGATAAAATGACGAATACCACTGTGGGAGCGGGCCTGATCAATTTTGCCCTACGTCGTGCACAAAACATCCATTGGCAAGCGACGGACATCACGCGGGATCACCACGCAAATCTGAAAAATCAGAAACCAGCAGTGCTATGGATGACGGGCCTATCAGGGTCAGGGAAATCCACGATTGCGAATGCGGTTGAAAAGAAGCTTGCGCGTATGAACCGTCACACCTTCCTATTGGATGGGGACAATGTGCGCCATGGCTTGAACAAGGATTTGGGCTTTACCGATGCGGATCGGATTGAAAATATCCGCCGTGTGGGTGAGGTTGCAAAACTGATGACAGACGCAGGTTTGATCGTGATCACGGCCTTTATCTCGCCCTTCCGATCCGAACGGCAAATGGTGCGGGATATGATGGCACCTAGTGAATTTGTTGAGGTGTTTGTGGACACACCCCTGTCCGTCGCAGAAGAGCGGGATGTCAAAGGCCTTTATGCCAAGGCGCGCTCTGGTCAGCTTAAGAACTTCACAGGGATCGACAGCCCATACGAGGCCCCAGAAACCCCAGAAATCCACATCGACACAACCAAAATGTCAATCGACGATGCCGCAGAGCAAATTGTCGAACAGTTGTTGGGTGAATAGAACAGGAAGTAATTTAATGAAACTGGCATCAGATTTTTGTGATTTCACCAGGGAACTTTATCGTGATGAACGGGTACTTTTACATCGACCCATTTTCGAGGGGCGAGAGTTAGAGTATTTGAGGGATTGTATTAAAAGCAATTTTGTTTCTTCAGTTGGCCAAATGGTCGTAGATTTTGAAGACGCAGTTGCCAGTTATACTGGTGCCACCCATGCAATTGCGTGTGTGAACGGCACAAGTGCATTACACGCCAGTCTAACTTGCGTTGGTGTGGATAGAGACAGTCATGTAATTACTCAAGCTTTGTCTTTTGTTGCAACGGCCAATGCTATTTCTTACTGTGCAGCTGATCCGATTTTCATTGATGTAGACCTTGATACAATGGGGATGAGTAGTAATGCATTAAAAAAATGGTTGCAGAAAAATACATTTACGCAAAACAACACGACCATTTACACAGCTACAGGTAAGCCTATCAAGGCATGTGTACCTATGCATACATTCGGTATACCACTACGGATTGAAGAAATCATAGATGTTTGTAATAAATATCATATTCCAGTCGTTGAAGATGCGGCAGAAAGCTTGGGCTCATTTGTTGGAAATAAGCATACTGGGACCTTCGGTTCGTTCGGCACATTCAGTTTCAACGGTAATAAAATTATTACTACTGGAGGTGGTGGGATGATTGTCACCAACAGTCAAGAATTAGCGACAAAAGTCAGACATTTAACGACCACAGCTAAAGTCCCGCACAGATATGAGTTTTTTCATGATGAAGTAGGGTTTAATTACAGAATGCCTAATTTGAACGCTGCTCTGGGGCTTGGACAAATAGAGAGGATAGGCGAGATGTTAGAACATAAGAAGAAAATCCATCAGCGGTATTATGATTTCTTTGATGCAAAAGATATAGAGATTGCAAAATCATTGCCGAATGACAGCACAAACTATTGGTTAAATGCCATAGTACTAAAAAATAAAACGCAACGGGATAAATTTCTGGACATTACTAATTCTCAGCAGATAATGACGAGGCCAATTTGGTCATTGTTAAGTGGTCTGCCAATGTATGCAAACTGTCCAAACGATGGATTAAAAAACTCTAGATGGCTTGCCGATCGAGTTGTGAATCTCCCTTCAAGTGTACCGGTAATGAGGTGAAAATGGATATTTTAAAGTTAATTGGTCGGCAGAAAGAACTCTTAACAGATGATATCCGACAACAAGAATCGTCAATAAATGAAATTGTTAATTCATCAAGCTTCCTTGTGATCGGTGCAGCAGGGTCAATTGGTCAAGCGGTATCCAAAGAGATTTTTAAGCGTAACCCCAAAAGCTTACACGTGTTGGATATTAGTGAAAACAACTTAGTTGAGTTGGTTAGGCAATTGAGAAGTACCACTGGTTATATAGATGGCGAATTTAAGTCCTTTGTGATGGACTGTGGAAGTGAGGAATATTCTGCATTGATGCGAGGAGATGTTAAATACGATTACGTCTTGAATTTGTCGGCACTTAAACATGTTAGGAGTGAAAAAGATCCATATTCATTGATGAGAATGATACGGGTCAATATTTTAAACACTGTCCGTACAATTGATATCGCTAAACAGACGAACGTTTCGAAGTACTTTTGTGTTTCGACTGATAAAGCTGCGAACCCTGTTAACATGATGGGAGCAAGTAAAAGGATAATGGAAATGTTTCTTGCTCGCGAAGGAGGCAACATTGACATATCGACTGCACGATTTGCAAACGTTGCATTTTCCGATGGCTCATTATTACACGGTTTCAAAAATAGATTGATGCTGCGACAACCTATCAGCGCTCCCAACGATGTAAAACGTTACTTTGTCACACCAAAAGAAAGTGGTGAATTATGCCTGTTGTCGACATTATTAGGACAGAATAATGAAACTTTTTTTCCCAAGTTATCAGAGGAATTGAAGCTTACAAAATTTTCAGACATCGCTGTACGATTTTTGGAAGCGAACGGTTACGATCCAATTCAATGCGAAAGCGAAGTTGAGGCGCGAGAAAAGGTAGAAGAGCTACTTCCCCAAAATCGTTGGCCCGTCTATTTTTTTAAATCTGACACGACAGGAGAAAAAGATTTTGAAGAATTTTATACTGACGAAGAAAAAATAGATTGGGATCGTTTCAGGGCCCTTGGGGTGATTAAGAATAGTCACAAGTTTGATCCACACCTTCTAGCAAACTTTGAAAATAGAGTTAACGATTGGATTGCAAGTGGTGATTATGATCGACCAAGCATCATAGAATTGTTTAACACTACGGTGGCGAACTTCAATCATAGTGATACCGGGAAATTTTTGGATAACAGGATGTAAAAAGCATGCAACGGTTATTTGATATCGTGCTATCTGGGGGGGCTATTATTTTACTGGCTCCACTTCTACTTACGATAATAATCATCCTACGGTTTACGGGTGAAAAGGAAGTGTTTTTTGCACAAAGTAGAATAGGGAAAAATGGGGTAAGAATAAAGATTCTCAAGTTTGCCACGATGTTGAAAGATAGTCCTAAGATTGGCACGGGTACAGTCACTTTACAAGATGATCCTAGAGTTCTGCCGGTAGGCAAAGTCTTACGTAAGAGTAAAATAAATGAACTACCCCAACTCTTTAATATTTTAATGGGTGATATGAGTATTATTGGTCCAAGACCACAGACCCAGCGTTGTTTCGAAGCATTTCCTGAGCACTTGCAGGAAATAATATTGTCAGTACGCCCTGGTTTGTCAGGTATTGGCTCTATCTTCTTTCGTAATGAAGAACTAATGATGCACGACGCAGATAATGCAGATGAGATGTATGATAACATAATCATGCCGTTTAAGGGAAAGTTAGAAGAGTGGTATGTTAAAAACAGATCTTTGGCTATGTACTTAACGTTGATTGTAGCCACGATTATCGTAGTATTTACCGGGAAAATTCCGTTCTTGGATCGTGTATTTTCATCTGCGCCAAGAGTTCCAAAAGAATTGGAGCCGTATATTTGAGTGCACAAATGAAGATAAGTGAGAATGAAATTTATCAGATTTCTTCCATGCACTACGATCTACTGAGGGATGGTTTTTTAGCCAGCCTTGGTATTGATTTTCTCTTTTTACTTTATTCGGAGATTTATGCTAGCGATCTTTCCACCTTGATAGTCGCTAGAGAGGGAGATATCGTCACAGGATTTATCTCCGGTGGGACAGATCTCAAACATATTTACCTGCGGCTATTTAAAAGTCCCGTTAAATTAATTTACACGATAGTACCGAAGTTATTAGACAGGCGTATAATCGTACAATTAATTTTGGTATTTCTTCGCAATAAAAGAGTAAATTACAGTAGCAAGCCGCAAACTTCTGCGGAGCTTTATTCGATTTGTGTTGCCAAGAAATATCATGGCACCGGTGTTTCTGATGAATTATACTTGAAGCTTTCTGAATATTTTATCAACAAAGATGTTGAAGAATTTCTAATATTTGTTGGAGAGAAATTAGATCGAGCGCAGAGTTTCTATATAAAAAGAGGGGCTGTTAAAGTTGGAAGCTTAGCGCAAGGTGGCGGCAAAATGTCAGTAATTTTCTCTCAAAAAACAGCTAGTGAGTGATGGTATCAATTCCAGATATTATGTTGTGAAAACCGTAAATACCTTGAAACAGTCTCAGCATTTGACCAGCCACCAGCACGCATAATCGCTGCTAAATCATAGCCTTTTATAAGTAAGTCTTGAGCTGCTCCAACGCGCAGAGAGTGCCCCGAAACTTCTAAGTCACTCGGTCTTTCACACCGCTTCACTTTCACGACACTTTTTTTGATAATTTCATTTACGTTTCTGTCGCAAATAGGACGGTCCAAACATTGACCGTGATTAATTGCGCAAAAGACAGGTGCGATTTCTTTTGGTCTCTTCCGAAACCATGCCCTTAAGAATTTAGCGCTTCGTTCAGAGCCAAAGACAAGCCGACCACGTCCATACTGGTCGGTTTTGCTTTTTCTGATCATTCCTTTCAGCGCGCCGTCTTTCGTGAATTCCAAGTCGGTTGTTCGAAGTGCCACGAGTTCTGATCTTCGAGCCAGGAAATCATAACCCAGAGACAGCAGTGCTTTATTGCGCATGCCTGCAAGTGTGTCAGGCTGCGCGTCTATCATTTTCACCAAGAGATCATGATTGATGCCAACAGCTTGTTGTTGCTCCAGACACTTAGAGCGTTTCAGGCGGCGAATAGTGAGGTAGATTTCTTCAGTTTGTGTCTGGTCTTGGTTCCCAAGGAGCTTGTTGATGCGCCTTAAACATGACAGCCGCCGTCTGATCGAGGCGTAACTATAGCTCACTGCCATGGCGTCAATGTATCTGCGTATACTGGCTGATGTGAGTGGAAACGGTTCAATGTTTTTCTCCATGCACCAATCGACAAATGCTTTAGTGTCAGCATAATATGACTTGAGCGTGTTTGGAGCATAAGCACCTTCTAGCTTCGCTAATGTCGCTTGTATTTGTGGCGTTATAATAATCATATGGCATAAATAATGCCAAAAAGGTCAAGTGTCAATGGTGACGTCTGAGCAAATTAAAATGGCGCGGGCAGCGTTGGGATGGTCGATCGATACTCTCGCAAAACGAAGTGAAGTCGGGGTCCGAACAATAAACCGGATAGAAGCACAAAATGGGCTGCCAAATGCCACTACAGCAAACTTGAAAATAATCCGGTTAACCTTGGAAGCAGCAGGCATCGAATTCATAGGAAGTGTAGACGAGGGTCCTGGTGTTCGCCTGTGGAAGCAGCCGTAACGTCGTTAATCACGCGTCCTCATCCTTTAGGATATATTAAAAATACTCCGACCAATTCACGAGTGAATAGCGATATGTAGCGAATCATGGTATAATGGCCACCATATGTAGGAGCTACCATGACTCAGAAATCACCTCTCCTCCCGAGTGACTTTGGTCTAAACAGCTTTCAAGAGTTGATCTATCAACCTACCCATAGGGCAGGGGATCATCTTGATGATTTAGACGCATTTCGGGACGCCCTTTTAACTGACCTCGCGCCCATGCGACCCCACGAAGCCGTCATGGCGGAAAACATCATCATGATTGAATGGGATATCGCCCAAATTCTCATTCAAAAGAGACACATCGCGCGATCAGCGATTTTTGATGAAATCACCAACCAATATGTGAAACTTGCCGAAGACGAGTTTTATGAAGAAGAGCGGCAGCAGCGTTTGGAGGACAAGGAGCAAAATAATGATTTCTTTGCGTCTATCACATCTTACGGACGTTACGACGTCTTTGATCCACGTGACGCTCAAATTGAAGCAAGCAAGGTGATTTCGCAGCTTAAATCAGGAAAGACAGATCAAATTGAAAAAGCGCAAGTTCAAATAAAAGCCGACCTCCCATCCCCAGAAACAATTTTGGCTGTGGTTTATGAGACAGGATCAAAATATCGAGAGCTGGATGACGTCCTGTCTGATCTGGAAAAGCGGCGCCGTCGCATTCTCGAAGATTACAAAAATCTCCAAAATGCGCGTGCCATTGATGTAAAGGCTGCTGAATGAACTTTGGCCGCGTTTTTGAAGCGATTGGCGAAGAGCCGCAAGAGACTGATGTCTTAGTGCTTCTGCGCACAGGATCTGAAGTAGCACGCAACAATGCGCGCAAGCACGGTCTCACTGCTGAGCTCGCCCCAAAATCGGTCTTGGAGTGGTATCGCATCATCCTGAATGATCCCACAGCTGATTTACCTGTTATGGACGCTCTCAAAGATAAGCAGCGGCTTGCCTTAAACTTAGCGCAAGCTGAAGTACGTCTTCGGAGCGTGCTGCAGTCTATCGACGCATTTGAGCAGGAGCGTGATCCTCTTTTTGAAGAATTGGCCAATCAAGAACATGATTATCAACTCTATCTTCGTTTTGCGCGCAATCGGAGTTTAGATAAATGGACACGAGATGCCTCAAAAATTCTTTTGCAGATTATAAAGAAAGACATCCGAAAAAGTCAGAGGCAGATTGAAAATCGCGCGCGTCTCCTTCAGCGCTACAAACGGGAGGCGATGTCCAAACAGCGCAAAGCCCAAAAAGCCTGGTGTGATGAATTCAAGAGGGGTTAAAGCCCAAAATCCCGAAACGAAATTTTACACAATCAGAAGGCGAAATATTCACATCTGAATAGTCAAACGCGATGCTTCCGAAGCCTGCGATAGAGGAGCGCCAGCACAATTCCGAGCCCTACGCCTGCAATATCTGCAATCCAATCCTGCATATCCGCGCTGCGCCCAAAGGAAGGTTGGATGAGCTCTATGAGACCGCCAAAGGCGCTGGCTCCGATAAAGACGGCGAACAACCCGAAGCGCCCCGTGCGTGCCAGCGGAAAGGCCAGTGCGGCAAAGGCAATCAGATGTACAAGCTTGTCGGAGCCATCAGGCGCTGGGGGCGGCTGATTAATCGGCCAAAGCATGGCCACTGTCAAAACAGTCGTCACGATGAGTGTGAGCGGGATATCGAGGTACTTGCGCATGTGAGCCGCATATAGGCACTGGGCCTAAAACACAAGGAAAAGCTATGATTTTGGAGAGTCGCGGTTAAGGCGAAAGGCGCCCCCAATCAGGGGGTTGGGGGTTCCGATAAGCGTAGGTTCTGGGCCGCAATTGCAATCGCACCAGTAATTGCACAGGCGCCCCTACCGCATGGACCCGTACCTCGATTTTAGTAACCCTATGGTGCCGTAAATGGTGCCGTAAAATTGTTATAAAAGCCGAACAGGCAGTCTAAAAAATGGAAACCAAAAGGCATCTTATGGTGAATTTATTTTCAAAATGCCTGCACTAAGATCCACGCTTTCGCGCCAGTGACGGGGTAGGGCAGCACGGCGCAATGATTTTAGGCTCTGTACCTCACGAGAAATTAACCCAGATTGTGTTGTCGCACTGACCTGTGTCTGCTTCCCAAATTGATACTCAACACCGAAACTAAAATCTGTGTTGCCCGAGGAAAGATTACTTATAGCACCCAAAAATATTGCAGCTGAACCTATCCCGCGTTCAAGTTGTGCCCCGATCACGAATGCATCATCATCAACACCGACCTCTGCAAGCATGTCAGTGCTCTGAAAAAAATCAAACCAGCGCGTCCCAAAGCGCGCTTTAAAATCGCCAGCGTGGCTTGAAACAGAATATAATCTTTCCAAGTGGTCGGCGCTAGACAGTTTAGTTCTTGTCCAAGTCACATCCACTCTGCTGCCTGTCAGAGTTGCCGTGGTTTGATCTATTTGTGTGTGGCTTGTAACATTCCGCCAAGACGCTCCCAAAGATGGTCGAGCGGTCTCAGAACTGACCTCTACCCCCAAGTGATAAGAGAGCTGGTCAGTTAAAGATCGAGTGTATTTTGCCCAGGAATGTTCAGGAGCCACCGAAACGCGAATGTCCCCAGCCTGGTCACGTACCAACTGAAGCCCTAGATCGCTGGTTTGAGACATATAAAAAAGTGCCGAGCTGTCTTGATATTTTAGAGCATCCCTCACACCACTTCGTGGCAGGCGAAGCTGGTACCGAGTAAGACCATCAACGGCCGGCCGCCAAATGATCGCTTCCCCTGTGCTCACTTCTTTATGAGAAGACGTATTCCCCAAAAAAAGTTTTGCTGACGGCGTATCTGCACATACAATGCTCGCCATCAGAGTACTCGCGCAAACAATCCAAATTCTAGCGAACATTGTTGATGGCAAGGACGGACGTCGCAATATTTCCCAGGACGCGCGAGACGAGATCCGCCAATCCTAATACAGTCAATCTATCTGTCTTGGGTGGAACAACGATCACTGCGCCTGGCGGAATGATGCTTTCTTCATCAGCAGGTATGCTTTCGCCGTTGGGCAAGAGAATATATGTGCGTTTGAGATCTGCTATTCTGGTTGCGCCACCGGCTGCCGCGAGATAGACACTTAGGCGCTTGCCAGCGGAATAGATTGCAACAGTATCTTTTTGCACAGAGCCAATGACTGAGACTTGCGATGGACGCTTTGGTATGGTTAGAGTGTCGCCTGCCTGCAAGTATACGGGTCCAGAGACATCAGACATTACCACATTCACTGGAAGACGACCCGTCACGTCCTGGGAGCGCAATTGCCCTGCATATTTCAACAGAGCTGTGACCTGCTCCCCGGCGCCGTCAACATCGGAGCTCGCAACCTGTAAAACAGACTGTTCCAATTGATCAGCCAGAACGATGTTACTTTCGCGTTGGCTATCTTTTAAACTATTACGCGTGAAGACTGCGCCGAGAGGATACGCAACACCCGTCAAGCCGCCGGCGCGCGCAATAAGGTCGTGCAGCGTTTCATCGCGTGCGATAAGGTATCTTCCAGGCCGTTGGACTTCTCCGGCCAATGTGACCAATCCAGTCGCAACGTCGTTTATAAACGCTGGCACATTGACGTTGTACCGACCGCGAAGACGCAGACTGCTTGCCTCTGATTTCGTAAGATCGACGCGTTTTACCTCATCTGCTACGATTCTCCCGCCATTGACTTTCTGCTTGACCACTTCAACACGCGTGGTGTCCGCGTTTACTGTGAGGCCACCGGCGGCTGAGAGCATTTGCGAAAGAGTGACTGAACCAGCGATTGGGTAATATCCTGGACGCTCCACTGCACCTGATACATAACGTGAAACCGATAATATAAATTGAAGGTATGGAGAGGTTTCAGAGGCGGAAGCGTTTTTCTGAGCAAGCTGCTCTGCATTCGCAGGGCGTTGCTCCTCAAGACGTCGTTGGCTCTCTGATTGAACTTTTTTTTCAATATCCGAACCAGCCATTTGCAAGCCAATCAATTGTTGCAACGCATCTGAGCCTGAGCCTGGGTTAACAAGCTCAAAAAGGAAGTTTCTCGTGAAGACTGTGATCCTGTCTCCTGGCACAATTCTATTTGCAAAGAAGTCGCTTCTGAGATTTGAGACGCTCACCGCACCCTTTGTCCAAAATTGCTCGGTATCATCAAAATATTCATGGATTGCAAAGAGTGGGTAAATATCTTGTGAAGATAATTCCTGACTAATCTCACTATTTGGATTTAAAAGGTCTGAAGGAGCTGCAAGCTTCACTTGTTCATCGTTGATGTAGAGGTTCAGCGCTTTGGATGTTAACTCTTCAAACTGTGCGCTATCGGGCTTATTCAGAAGCGCCTCTCTACCTGATTGCGTGTAAAGGGTGACTGACCTGGTCTTCTCAGGAAGACGCGCTTCTAGGTCGCCCGCGATAGATTTTAGTTCTATAATATTCCGATTGTCAGAGGACAATCTCTCTACCCTGACCAAATCAGAAAAACGCCTTGACCCATCAAATCCAAGCGTATCCAAAATAAGCGCTAGGGTTGGGTTTTCCGAACTTGGCAGCAACGCCCGCAAACTGTCATCGATGAACACGCGCATAACCCCTGCCCGGGTAATCAGCTGAGAAAACTTTGTCCAAGTTGCGGCATCATCTTTTTGGTTCACAATCTCCTGCGTTGATGCGGAGGTCAAAACATCGGCACTAATGGCTAAAAACTGATTTTCAAAGAGGTGTATTTTGTCTCCTGCACGCACCACAAAAGGGGCACTCGACAATAACAAAGACCGCAAGCTGACCGCCCGCGCAGATCCGCTGTCATCCTCTAAAATTGCAAGGTCTAAACTCGTTTGAGGGGTTAGCCTGTAAAAAGGTCGGAGGATATCTTTGAATGCATCTTCAGCGCTGAGTGGCAAAAATGAAATGCGTGAGCCATTCAAGAAAAGTTCTGCACTTTCTGCCTCCACAAATGCGAGCAAGGCATTACTATCACTGGAGTTCACGTCCGCGCGTGCAATATCGCGGAGGTTTTTGGGTGTAAAGACATGCAAGACATCACCAGGTGACAATGTGAATGTAGAGTCTTTAATTGCCTTCTCTAAGTCAATGACTCTAGATGCATTTTTCGCGCCAATCACGAGCGCAAGATCTAGGCTCGCATCTCCCGAAAGTGTTGCCCCACCGCGCAAGAGCTCACCAACAGAGAGTGCTTTAACCGTTGCAATTTGGTATTCCTCAAGAACCGCGCCCTTAACACGTATAACATCTGTCAAACGGGTCGGCAGGAAGCGAATAGAAAGCACTTCACCAGCCTTCAAGATGCTGGAACGTGATACTTCTCGCGATTGTGCGAGGCCTGATTCATCAAAATACAACGCTTCTAATTCCAACCCCGGAGGCAGTATACGCGTGCCCGTTAGCTCCAAGATACTGCCAACGGGCAAACTGGCCGTTCCTCCGGGCAGCTCATAAATCCCTGGACGCGCCACAAATCCAATTGCTGCTATCGTGTTGCCTTGATTGCCGACAAAAACCCGAGACGAATCTGTGACCAGTGGGTCATTGGCCCCCTCTGGGCTTCGAAGAAAGTCATAAAAGTCGACTTGGTTTACGTTGCCGTCTCGGTCTCTCAACACAATATTGCGGAGCGAACCAGTTGGCTTAATTCCGCCGGCGTACGCGAGCACGCGGCTCAGGGGTGTGTAAGCTGGCACCGCAACAGTTCGAGGTGCCTTCACAGCACCGCTTACTTGCACAGTGATTAAGCGAGCAGTGTCCAAAGACATGTAAACTGTGGCAGAAGCATCATCATAGCGTAATACGTCTAATAACTTAGTTTCGGCTTTGGCGATTGAGAGACCTGCAACTGAAAAGGGGGGCAGGGCAGGTAAAATCAGATTACCATCTCGTCCTATTTTATAGCTTGCATCACTTTCTGTGAGGCCGCGCAGTGTTACACGCAGGACATCCCCTGCCGCCAGGCGATAATCCTTGCCCATCGTATTGAAAAATAGAAGCTGTGTATCTTGAGACTGTCCAAATTCTGCTGCGCCATAAATGGGGAGGACATCCCGTGTTAGAATGCTGTAATACCTCTGGATAACGCTTTCTTCGCGCGTATTTGAGGCTCTACTTTGTGTCAGGAGACTGGGATCAGAGACTGCATCATCTGCGTTCAAGACTTTAATTTCACCAGAAGTGGGAACGCCTGCACCCTCTGACGTGCCACTGTTCTTCTGGGCACCCACCTGCCTCTGCAGCTGTTGCGCGAGACCAGGATTGGCTTGCAGAAACATCTGTTGTTCAGCGGTTTGGGAAGAAGCCGGCGTTGTCATGCATGCACTAAGCATAAGAGCGAAAGTGAAAAGGCGGGGCATCATTTTTTCAAAGCCTTTCGGATGAGGACAAGTGCTGCGCCAAAAAAACTACCAAGCACGACCGAGAGAGCCAAGACAAGCGACGCCTTCGGCGATGTTGGATTAATGGATACATATGGCTCGGTCACTGGCTCTGCCACAAAATAGCTGCCCTTGGAGGCGAGCATCAATTTTTGATCTTCTGTTGCGATTAGCTTGGCAAGAGCCTCTCGATATTCGCGCGCGCGCGCTTGCGCCAATTGCCGATGGTAAAAGCCAATTGTCTGTTCTGCACTGGCAATGAAGCGATCTTTTAACAGACGATCTGTTTCTTCCGTTGCCTGCGATATGACCTCCTTAATGAGTTTTGGCTCTGGAGTTTCCGCCGACAGCGTTAGGAAACCAGTGTCTCGATCCTCAGAGGTGCTAAACGCTGCGCTCAACCAATCACTTAACCGTGCTGAATTTGGTGATACATAGTCGGTTGCATCTTGGCCGGTCAGTAATTTCTTTACAGCACGAATATAGGGCGCGCGTGGACTATCTGGCGGTTTACGAAAGCTCGCGCTGGCTGCGTCCCACTCAGATGCAAAAATGGATTTTGTCAGCTTGTCATTTTTTAGGAGTTGTGTGGCGACCTCTTCGGAGGTCAACAAAAACTTAAATTTAATAAAATCGCTGCTGGTGCTGGATGGAAGGGATATCCCCGCAAGAGATGCAAACCCACCCAAACCTCCAAGATTGGGTCCCGAATTATCAGTTTCAATCGGTGCAAACACATAACGAACGGTATATCTGCGCTCAGCGGTTCTCAGATAAAATGCGGCGAGGGCAATAGCTACTATTACACAGAGCATTATTATGATCTTTCCACGCCACAGTGCCCCGAAGAGTTCGCGAAGGTCTATTTCATCATCATTTAAGGATGACATCTGTGTTTGGCTTGGATCCCTCATACAGTGATAACCCCCGTGTCGACCGTTCAGACTAAACACTATCTAACAAAGAAATTTTTGCAAGGTTAGACGCTTCACTAACCGCATGGTTACGGAGGTGCAAGGCACGATAGCTTTTTGATGCTAATTAACTTGATGCGAATTGACCATAAGCTGCCGCATTCATTGACGGTTTTAATAAAAAAAAGGATTTATCGATGCATAATTTGTCAAACGGTACTGCAAAAAACTTGCTAATTAGCTCGCGCTAGGAGATCAAAGACCCTTTTATATTTCAAATATAACAATCTCAATGCTATCAACCTTAGAGGCTCAATGACCGTGTTGAACATGGTGTCTGTGCTAGCCGTACGCGCATAGATTTACATTTTGATACGCACTTTAAAAACATTAAAATTAATTAAACATTATTTGTAGCTTAGAAAGATACATTCCATTGCAAATCCGTGCACACCGGTTCGATTCCGGTACCCGCCTCCATTAAAATCAATGACTTCCGTCATTCTTTCGCTCCTTTGCTTCGATTTTTGGAACAGCCGTTGAAACTTTCATGTTTCGGTCTGGCATTGCCAAGTTATTTTGATCTGACCGAATGCAAGCTGGACCAAACCCGTCAGGCGATCACTTGCAGGCATAGTCCGTCCAGAGACTGAACGCATCAGCCCTTGCATGACGATAGGAGTTGGCGATGAGGCGATAGCGGCGTAGATTGAAGATGGCGTTGATCTGGTCATGGGCGGCGAGGAACCGCTGTGCCTGGCCGGCGAATGGTTTGATGCAGCTGCGCAATTTGTCCGTCACGACAACACGCGGAAAACGATGGAATGTGGTATAATTTAAACACCTAAAAACATATGCTTATAACAGCATTATTATGATGTGCTAATAAATGCGCTAAACTCTAACTCACAGAGTGCAGAAACTCCCTGTTCAACACTCACAATCTGCATCAAAATCTGTATGGCGTCCAGCAAAACATGTTGTGATAAGTACCCATAAAGTCGCCCTGCCCGCTTCAAGCAAGTTTAATTTGATAGTGCCCTCAAATCTCTTTGCCCAAAATTACCACTTGTATAGTTTTCTTTTTTCCCACTTTGTTTGTGGCGAAGGCATTGGCATCGATGTTTACAACTTTTAATTCACCGAACGCGAACTGAACCCGGAAAAAGTTTCCATAATCGTAGCAAGTTAATCATCTTACACTGCATGACCGGACAGTAGATAATGCCAACATTCACTTCGAAAATTAGAAAAATGCCCCAAAAAAGCTTGATGGGTATTTTGTATTTTGCAGCAGGCATGTTCTTGTTTGCTGCTGTGGATACCATGGCCAAGGTTCTTACTGAAAGTTTGCACCCTCTCCAAGTCGCATGGTCAAGGCAATTAGGCCTGTTTATAGGAATTATAATTTTATTAGTAATTAAAGGCACAGTCATACTAAAGACCGATCACTTTTATCTACAGGTTTTGCGAGGCTGTTTAGCAGCAGCTTCAGCCCTAATGTTTATATTTGCAATATCAGTGGTGCCTATTGCGGATGCAGTGGCAGTAAGCTTTGTAGCACCCTTTTTTGTTACAATTTTGGGCGCACTGGTTCTCAGAGAAAGCGTGGGTGTTCGAAGGTGGACAGCAATCGTCATCGGCTTTTTTGCGTGTTTGGTAATTATCCGACCTGGTTTTAGTTCATTTGAACCAGCAGTACTTTTGGTTGTGATCGCAGCGCTTGCTTATGCATTTCGCCAAATAGTATCGCGCATTTTGAGCGGTTCCGATCTCACAATGACAACAGTCGCGTATACAGGGCTGACCGCGAGCTTTCTTTTATCCATTCCACTTCCACTAGTGTGGCGCACACCATCTGGAAATAAAGAATTTTTATTGATTGCAGCTTTGGCTACACTAGCAGCCTTAGCTGAAATATTGGTTATTAAAGCCCTCGAATTAACGCAAACTGTAGTGCTAGCACCGATCCATTATACATTATTAATTTGGGGTACCACCTACGGCTGGATAGTCTTTGGTCAGTTTCCTGATAAATGGACTTGGTTTGGTTCAGCAATAATTTTTGCAACCGGAGTTTATGTGGTGTTGCGAGAATGGAGTAAGAAAAATCAACGCTGACTTCTTTCCTCGCTCCACCGCTCTACTTTGGCATCCAGTCAATACCACGTTCGTGCAAAAGATCTTCCACGTTACGAAGTGAGAGCGGAAAACGAACGTACAGCATCACAGCCAAGCGGATGATCTCAGGGCTTGTTTTGAAATAGCCGAATGGAGGATGTTCTGTCATTTGCAGATTCTACAAATACACCCTGCTCGCTTCAACCGAGTTTAATCTGACAGTACCCACTTGCCCACTTCAACCAAGTTTAATATGAAAGTGCCTCATTTTGCTTAAGTTGAATATCAACTTGGCTCTGACGGCAGTTTAGAAAGTCACACATCGGCGTTTTGAAATGTCGCTACGATTTCTGCCAGCGCGGATATAGCAATGGACGATGCATCGCGCAGGGATGGCACCAAGCCTATTGGGCCGCGCAAACGCGCAAGTGAAATATCTGAAACGCCCATATGTCGCAATGTTTCGCACCGCATATCATGGGTGCGATGGCTTCCAAGGCTGCCAATGAAACGCACGGGCTTGGTCAAAGCTGAACGGAGCAAATGCGGCTCCCAGTCGTGATCATGAAAGAGCGTGAGAAAAGCGGAATGGGCATCGAGTATGTCAAAGACGTACTCTCTGTTTGGGGTCGTCAAATATAGCGGCGGCGATGCTGACAAATGCCCAACAGCGGAAAGGTCTGCAGCGTCTGGCGAAAGAAGATGCACCTCATAGCCTGTTGCGTTGCCAATCTGGGCCATTGATCGAAAAATCGCACCGCGCCCCGCCAGAACGAGACGGTGTCGCGGATCATAGGTAAATGTCCGCGATAAACCTTCGCCGGAATCGTCCGGGGTGTGAAAGGTCAAGCGCACAGGCTGTCGTTTTGCAAAACACGCCGCTGCGGCGCAAATCGCGTCAGTGTCTGGATTTGGGTCAATCAACACAGTAAGGGCGCCACCACAGGGTAGTTTCAGATCCGCATATCGAGAGCCTTCACCGTAGCGGATCACTTTCTTGCGTTTGGTGTGTAAGGACTTTTGTGCATGAAGTTGAATATCACGGTCGATGCAGCCGTTGGACAGATACCCCGTCATTGCCCCAGCTTCATCGACCAATGCGAGTGAGCCGACGTTGCGGGCCGCGCCACCTTCAATTTCCAAAGATGTGATCAAGGCAAACGGGCGCGACGCTGCTATGAGCGCCGCTCCCTTTGAAATGATATCAGACGCGTGCTCCGCGTAGACCATTTCGTTAGGCTGAGGCGTCGTCATTGACAACATCAGCGAAGGATTTGAAAAACTTGGCCGCCAGCTTTTTCGCGGTACTTTGGATCAGTCGGCTGCCCAATTGCGCGAGCTTACCGCCAATTGCTGCTTTGGCCTCATAACGCAAGATCGTCTTGTTTGGACCATCCGCAGTCAGCGTGACGTCGGCCCCGCCTTTCGCGTGCCCAGCCGCCCCTCCGTTGCCTTGACCGGTGAGTGAAAACGCATCTGGTGCGCCTGCAGTATCGAGTTGGACATCACCGCTGAACTTGGCCTTTACTGGGCCAATTTTCAACACCACCTTGGCCTCAAGTTCTGTATCCGAATGTTTTATGAGCTCTTCACAGCCCGGAATGCATTGCTGCAATATCTCTGGGTCGTTCAAGGCCGCATAGACCTTTTCCTTAGGCGCGTTGATGATGATTTCGTCTGAAAGTTCCATGGAATGTCCTTATTTAGCAACACGGGAATTTTATTGTGGCCAAAAGATCTGCCTGTTCGGGGGTGAGCGCAATTTTGCGGCGAAACCGTTTAGCGATCCGTTTGAGCGTTTTCATAACGTTTCCACTCATTGTGCCGCCGCAATGGCAATGTAGTCTTCGGGCGTGTCGACATCGGCAAAAAAGCCTGCAGCTTTCATCTGGTGAAACTGCACATATTCGGGATGCGCACGCGTAAATGCTTTGCAACCGGGTGATTTGCCGTCGACCAAGAGGCGCGCACGCAATTCTGCAGGAATCACAATCGGGTTGCCTCTTCGTCCATCTGCCGTCGGGATCGAAATGCGCGCCGGATCGGAAACCTGATGTGCGTCAAGCAAAGCGCGCAAGTCATCTGCCGTGAGTTGCGGCTGATCGCCAAGCCCCATCAGCACCACCCCATCCGCGCCAGCTGCCCGCAACCCGCAAACGACAGAGGTTTGCTGCCCTTCGGCGAAACCCGGATTGAACACGAACACGACATTCGTGCCAGCAAGCGCGGCCTCTATTTCGCCAGCCTCATGCCCTGTCACCACGATGACACAAGTCGCGACCGCAGCGTAGTTTTGCACCATGTGGCGAACCATGGGCACACCATTCACTGGCAAAAGCAGCTTGTTCCGCGCTCCCATACGTTGTGAAAGACCGCCGGCCAGTATGATCGCGATCACATCACGCATGGCTCTGTTTCACCGCCATACGCCTGATCTGAACGAACTGTGCAAGTATCGACAAAGCGATCTCCTCGGGTGTTACGGCACCTAAATTCAGACCTGCGGGCGCTTGAACGTTTTCAATGAGTGAGCGATCAATCCCCGCTGCCACAAGCTTTTCAGCAAGTGCAGCGTATTTACGGCGACTTCCAACAAACGCCACATGATCTTTTTTTTCGCTCAGTGCGGATTTCAGTGCATCAAGGTCGCCCTGTCCTTGGGTGGCAACGACAACAAATTGCTGTTGATGTGGCTTCTTCTGCGCCAAGGTTGCGGCGACCGACCAATGAAATTGCGGCGCAAAGGCACTGAGTGCTTGTGCGACGGGTGACGCACCTAAAACCACAAGCTGCGGTGCGGGCAGACAAGGTTCGATGAATATGTCGACTGTCCCGCGAGAAGGGCAGCCATTGCGGGCAAACTGCGTACCGTCGATAGTATCGCCAGCGGTGATACCCTTTTCAGCCAAAAGGTCTTCAGGCGCGACTGACACAAGTTGCGGTTTGCCGTCACGCAGGGCCTGAAGGGTTGCGCGCTTTACGGCACCACGGGTGCAGCCACCACCGAGCCAGCCTTGCAAGATCGTTCCATCCGCGCTGAGCAGCGCCTTCGCTCCTGGTTTGGCCGCAGTTGATCCGGCCGTGCGCACAATCGTCGCAAAGGCAAAAGGTTCATCCTTATCGCGTAATTGCTGCGCGGCCATGGCCAAATCAGTTGAGAAGATTTCGGCCTGTGTCAAAGGGAAACCAGATCATGTTCAAGCGCTGCCAGATCAGCGAGTGTGTTTGCGGCTTTAAAGGTGTCCAGATACGGAAGCGCGGCGGCCATTCCCTCTGCTATGGGCGCATAATCCGCCCAACCTTTCAAAGGGTTCAGCCAGATTACTTTGCATCCACGTTTTCGCAGTTTTTCCAACGCGGCAGCGAGCATCTCTGGCGGTTCTGTGTCATAACCGTCCGACAGGATCAGCACGACACTGCGCCCATCAACGAACCGTTTCGCGTAAGTGTCCGCAAAGCGCATCAGAGACGGCCCAATCTTTGATCCCCCACCGAATCCATCGGCCATCAATGACAGGCGTCCAATGGCACGCATTGCATCTTTGTCGCGCAGTGCCTCGGTAATTCGCACAAGCCGCGTGTGAAAAAGATAGGCATCAGCCGCCGTATCCGCCCGCATCAGCCCGGCCAAAAAGGCTAGAAATACTTGGGCATAGACGGACATAGACCCTGACACGTCGCACAAGGCCACAATCTTGCGCGTGCGATCGGGGCGACGCTTGCGCAAAAGGCGCAGGGGTTCGCCACCCGTGGCAAGGCTACTGCGAATAGTCTTGCGAAAATGCAACCTATCGCCTTTGCGCGCAGCAACGCGGCGACGAGAGCGTTTGTCGCGCAACGCAGCCCCGATCTGGCGGGCGACATCCTCTGCCTCGGCAATTTCTTCGGGCCGCACCAAATCACGTAGATCACTACGGTTCAGGTTGCGATTCTCCGAGGCGATCAGTTTACCAGTCCCATCGCTGTCAGCAGCACCTTCCTGACCATCTGGCGCAGTCGCCGATCCGGCACTTCCCGCGTGTTCGCCCGTGGCGTCACGCGATGAATGGACGCCGTCGTTTACGGTATTACTAAACGACGGAGTAACTTTTTGCCGGACCCGACCCATGTCCATCCAGTAACTGTCGAACAGATCGTCAAACCGCTCGGCCTCTTCCTTGCACCCTGTGCATACGGCGCGCAAAGCCCGGCGGCTGTCGCCAGGTTGTATGGCGTCAATCTCGACAAGTGCAGACATGGCTAAGTCTGCCTCAGCAACGCCCAACCGCAGACCGTTTTCGCGAAGGTGCGCAATGAAGCCCACGATGCGCGCAGATGGGCCCGGATCGCGGGCCGCAAATTTCGTAACACGGCTCATTCCGCTTTGCCTGCGATACGCCCTGCGACCTCGGGCGTTATCTGGGCTTTATCGCTCTGGGTCTTTAGCAAAGTGGTCAGCGTCGACTGTAGAACGGCTGGGTCAGCGGTCAAATCGGCAATACCCAACCCCATCAGAGCCGCGGCAAAGTCCAGCATTTCTGCGATACCGGGAGTCTTTTCGAGGTCTTCTCCGCGCAGTTTCTGGACAAATCCCACGATCTGTTCCCCTAGCTGCACGTCCACCTCTGGACAGCGCGCTTTCAATATTGCCAGTTCAGTCGCACGTTCAGGATATGCAACGTAGGTATAAAGACAACGCCGTCTTAGCGCGTCCGAAAGATCGCGTGTACCATTCGACGTCAAGATCACGATAGGCCGCGTTGTCGCGGTGATTGTGCCTAATTCTGGGATGGAAATCTGAAAATCAGACAGCACTTCCAATAAATAGGCTTCGAATTCTTCATCCGCTCTGTCAATCTCATCAATCAACAACACAGGTGGCGCCTCTTGCGTTATCGCAGCAAGCAGCGGTCGTTCCAGCAAGAAATCCCGCGAGAAAATGCGATCCTCAACAGCTTTGCCCGTGACGCCGTCCTCAGAAGCTGCACGAATGCTGAGCAGTTGACGTTGATAGTTCCATTCATAGATCGCCTGCGCGGCGTCCAGCCCTTCGTAACACTGCAAACGGATCAGCTTTGTGTCTTTGACCGCCGATAACGCTCTCGCGATTTCGGTTTTGCCAACACCGGCAGCCCCTTCGAGCAATAGTGGCCGCCCTAATGACAAGGCGAGTTGCAAAGCAACCGCCAGGTCGTCAGAAGCCACGTATCCTTCGCCGCCAAGGGCAGTTTGCAGATCTGTCCAAGTCATCAGAATTCCCCAAAGGGCGGGTGTGATCCCGCCCTATCGCTTCCATCAATCATGCAGGCCAAGTTCATTGGCAGTGCGCCAAATCCGCCAGTGATCATGGGGCATGTTCGTATGGGTATTCCCAAACGGGCGGAACGCATCCTGCACCGCATTGGAAAAACATGGAACGCCGCCCACGTGCGGGCTTTCTCCGACGCCTTTTGCACCGATGGGATGGTGCGGAGATGGGGTGACTGTGAAGTCCGTTTCATAGTTCGGCACTTCCCACGCGGTCGGCAAGAAGAAGTCCATCAAGGTCCCCGTTTTTACGTTACCCATGTCGTCGTAGGCGATCTCTTGCCCCAGGGCGACGGCGAGCGCTTCGGTCAAACCACCGTGCACCTGACCTTCGATGATCATCGGATTAATCCGCGTACCACAGTCATCCAGCGCATAGAAGCGGCGAATTTCTGGAACACCTGTATCTACATCAATATCCATGACGCAGACATACGCCCCGAATGGATAGGTCATATTGGGAGGGTCGTAATAGCTGACCGCTTCCAGACCTGGCTCCAACCCTGGAATAGCCTGATTGTAGGCCGCAAAGGCGATTTCCTTCATCGTCTTGAACTTTTCAGGAGCACCTTTGACGGCAAAACGATCTACGTCGAATTCCACATCGTTGTCGTGAACCTCTAGCAGATACGCGGCAATCATCTGTGCCTTGGCGCGGATTTTACGCCCCGCCATGGCCGTAGCAGCCCCTGCCACCGGCGTAGAGCGAGAGCCATATGTGCCAAGCCCATAAGGTGCGGTGTCGGTGTCACCTTCCTCGATGGTGATGCTATCCGCGGGCAAACCAATCTCAGACGCAAGGATTTGCGCAAACGTGGTCGCGTGCCCTTGACCCTGGCTGATGGTTCCAAGCCGTGCAATCGCCGAACCTGTTGGGTGGATACGAATTTCACAGCTATCGAACATACCGAGGCCAAGGATGTCACAATTCTTAACCGGACCAGCACCAACAATTTCCGTAAAGAAACTGAGGCCAATACCCATCAACTTGCGAGTTTTGCCGGCCTTAAAATCTTTTACTCGCTGCGCCTGTTCAGCGCGCAACCCATCGTAGTCAACCGTCTTGAGCGCCTTGTCCCATGCTGTGTGATAGTCGCCGCTGTCGTATTCCCAGCCCAGAGCCGCTTTGTAGGGGAACTGCTCTTTCTTGATAAAATTGATCCGTCGCAGTTCAGCCGCGTCCATATTCAACTTGATAGCGAGGACCTCGATCATGCGCTCGATGAAATACACGGCTTCGGTCACTCGGAATGAACAACGATAGCTAACGCCGCCGGGGGCTTTGTTTGTATAGACGCCGTCGACTTCAAGAAATGCTGTCGGAATGTCATACGATCCGGTGCAAATATTCATGAAACCCGCTGGGAATTTTGTGGGATCAGCACAGGCATCAAAACCGCCATGATCGGCCGTCACGTGACATTGTAGGCCAGTGATCTTGCCCTCTTTGGTGGCACTGATCTTACCGTTCATGTGATAATCACGCGCAAAGGCGGTGGTCATCAAATTGTCCATGCGATCTTCAATCCATTTCACGGGCTTACCCGTGACGATTGAGGCAACGACGGAACAGACATAGCCCGGATACGCCCCGACCTTGTTGCCAAAGCCGCCGCCAATGTCGGGTGAAACAACGCGAATGTTGTGTTCTTCGATCCCTGAAATCAGGCTGACCACGGTGCGAATGGCATGAGGTGCCTGAAAAGTGCCCCACAGGGTCAGCTTACCATTAACCTTGTCCATCGAGGCCACGCAGCCGCAGGTTTCAAGCGGACACGGATGGGTGCGGTGGTAGTACATTGACTCTTCGGCCACGACCTCAGCGTTGGCAATGACTTCTTCAGTAGGGCCTTTGTCACCAGCTTCCCATGTAAAGATATGGTTGTGATGCTTGCGTGGACCGTGCGCGCCGGCGGGGATAGACCCGTCTTCGGCCACAAGATCCTCGCGAAGGACCACATCAGATTTCAGTGCCTCAAACGGATTCACAAGTACCGGCAGTTCCTCATACTCTACTTCGACGGCTTCAATGCCATCAGCAGCAGCATAGCGGTCTTCGGCCACAACAAAAGCAACCTCTTGCCCTTGAAACAAAACCTTGCCATCAGCCAAAACCATCTGCTTGTCACCGGCCAGCGTCGGCATCCAGTGCAGGCCCAGTGGACGCAGATCGTCGGCTGTCAGCACCGCCAGAACGCCGGGCACCTTGAGTGCCGTATCCTTGTTGATGCTTTTCACCCGCGCATGCGCATAGGGAGAGCGGACAAAGTCGCCAAACAGCATGCCGTCCAGTTTGATATCATCGACGTAGTGGGATCCCCGGGTACCGAGCTCGA
>JGI24917J38488_100560_pt1 | contig 36498 bp, 25 predicted proteins | sample LinPfosmplate5_FD_38488 | JGI IMG/M metagenome (IMG submission 38488)
TGCAGGTCGACTCTAGAGGATCCCACGAATATATTACAGATGCTTTACCTGCTCGTGATTACTTATGTTTAGGATACATTACAAACCTGAATAAATTACAACTCACGATGGCAAATAATCATTTGAAGTTGAACTTTTATAATCGGTTTCGTAAATATTTGAAACTACGAACTGGTGAAACTGATAATGCGGTTGTATATCGTTGGTTGAAAGATATTTATGAACCGAAATACAAAGGAAATAACACGTTTATTTTGTATATGCGTGAATGGTTGAAATACACACCTACGGAAGCAAACATCGTAAAACATTCCAATCACTTTGTAAAGATTTACTATTCTATTTTGAAGGAGTTTGAAAAATATCCTAATACAAAAGGAATACGAACCTTTACTTTATTACCACATAAACACGGTTTTACACAATCGCATATTACCATATGTAATGCTGGATTAGAAAATACACTCAAATATATAGCAAAGAAACTAAAAGTAGAAAATAGTGGTATTGAAAGTGGGTTAGATGTAAAGAAGTTTGCTGAAAACAGTGAGGAGTATTGGAAGGAACTTTTCAGTATTAAGAAATATGAAACAAAAAATAAGAAATTTGGATTTACTATTCTAACAGATGGTAAAAGTGTTGTATTACAAATGAGAAAACCGACACAACCTGATACACCAGTTCGTGAATATACAGAGCAACAATACGATAAATTTATCGGTATTGACCCTGGTTGTCGTGCGTTGATTACTTCTTATGATACAAACGATAAAATCATTCAAGTATCAACAAAGGAATACCATCATAAAAGCAAAATGATTTATGCCTGTAAAAAACGGGTTGGTTGGTATAAAAGATGGGATTATTATGAGGAATGGAAACTCATACCGACGATAAAAACCAGCAAAACAAGTGTAATGAAGGAATATTTCAAATACGTATTTCCACGAATGCGAACCTTTACTGAGTTTCATAAAGAAAATGGTTTTCGCAATTTGAACTTCACTTCCTATTGTAGAAGCAAATCAACCTTGGCAAAAATATGCGAACGCATAGTAGGAGGTAAAAATGTGAAAACATTAGTAGGATTTGGAGATTATTCGCAACAACACGGTTTAGTAAAATCACATCCAACAACCCCAATTTTACGGTTGAAACGAGAACTTCGTAAGTATTGTAAGGTAGTTGGAATAGATGAATACAATACCAGTAAAACGTGTTCTTCGTGTAGTAATCCAATTGAGTTATACAGAAACCGTATTCGTAGAAAAAAGAATGGTGTTTTAGAACCCATAGCAAGAATGTCTAATATCCATAGTGTAGTCCGTTGTAAAACCAACGAGTGTAAATTATGCTGTCTGGATAGGGACATCAATGCTTCTAAAAACATATTAGGATTACTTCTCAATCAGTATAGAGGAGAAGAAAGACCAATATGTTTCAAACCAGCAAAATTTGGCGTTATACCTCGCAAGAGTGATAAGCGTCCAAAGGCGTGTGATTCGCCATTACAACCTTGTTGATTCATTTTTTTGCCGTCAAAAACGGCGTTTTAAATCTTCAAGGGTGTAACTTGTTTTGTTAAAAAGGTTTTTATGTGTATTTACAAAAAACATTTTCTGACCTTAGTATAAATTCCAGCACCATGGATCTGAATTTAGCTTCAATGGGTTATTTGTTTTTCCGTTTGGCCCCTTTTATTTTAGTCTGCTTTTTTGCATTGGGGTCCATTATTAACGGAGAACTAAAAGGATTTGTCTATTTAATCGGCTTAATTGCCACTTGTTTTATTTCTTTCACCTTGATTGGATTTTTCGGGGAAAACGCAGATCCCAATAAATCGATTTTGTGTAACTCCTTCTCAATCAATAACTTTTACCCCGAAAAAACACCCATGAGTTTAATCATTCTCTCATACACATTCTTTTATTTGGTATTTCCAATTGCCAAACATAAACTCGCCTTGCTCAATATTCCTACATTAATCTTTTTTCCGATTCTTATTTTAGCCGATATTTGGTGGCTATTTGCACATAATTGTTTCCCGATGGTCAATTGTGTTTTTACTTTGTTGGTTGCTGGCGCATGTGGTCTAGGATGGGCCGCCTTTATTTATCGGTCTAATATGGAATCATTGCAATATTACAATGTGGGGAGCAATCGTACTCGATGCTCTCGGCCGTCTCAACAAAAGTTCAGATGTGTCACAACAACAACTGGATCTTAATAATACGTTTGATTCTCTTCATTTACGGCGCAAAACAAGTAATATTGTCATTAAACCATTTTTTCAAATTGACTGAAATCCCACTTCGATGAAAATCGTTGGACAACATATGAACTGTACGGTGTTTGTTTTCGAATTGAATCATAAAGGCATGAATAATGTTTACAGTAATTCCTTTGGAATATTTGGTATCCAGTTCTTGTAATGGGTACGGCGGAACACTTCGTCGAAAATTGACGTGATTGTGGAAATTGAAAAACATCATTTTCAAATCTTGCTTGGTTTTAATGGTATTGAAATTCATTCCGTTTAAATACTGGGTTGCATGATGGGCACAGTCTGGACACGGTAAATTGCGACAAATCAATACTACCAAATTTAGAAATTCTATTTTCTTTTGTTCAAACCGATCATCTTCGATGATCTTTTCCGAGAGAACATGAAATAAATTCCAAAAAGGTTCACCCCATTTGATTTTACGTGTAGATGTGGTTGTGGGTTTTCTGGCTAAATTGACCTTCGATGTCACCACTTGGGTTCGAACTCGTATAGGTCGGTTTTGGACCCGACCAATTAAATGGTATTCTGGACTGGTTTGGGATTGCTTTTTCGAAGTGTCTATTGTTCTAGTATTTGTAAATATCATTTTTTGTATACTATATAGAAATAATTTTTCGACTATATAGTATAACATATTCTTTTTTCTCTCAATTATTTTCTCTCAATTTTTATCTCTCACATATAATTACAATGGAATCTTATGCCAAAAACCCTACCCAATATGAAGATGATCTAGATGCAGATACTGATTCTGTAGAAACCGCTACACCTGTATACACAAAAGAAGATTTAATACAAACCGTACGACAATGGGTACAAATCGATAACCAAATTCGACAAATGAATAAAATGTTAAAAAAACTTAAAGAAGATAAAAAATCACACAATGCCCATATGATCGAAATCATGAAGTCTTATTCCATCGACAATTTTGAATTGAAAGATGGACAAATTCAATACAAAAAATACAAAAGCCGCGAAACACTCACGCAAAAAAAATTGTTGGAAATCTTGTCCAAACATCCACAACTCCAACAAGAACAAGCTCAATTACTCAATGAATTCGTATTCGACAATCGGAAAATTATCGAAAAAGATGTCGTCGTCCGAAAAGTAATCAATGGGTCAACATAACCGGCATCGAATACGTACCGTCCTCTTTTACACTACACGTCGCAATAATTTGCGGATTTTGTTTGTTGTTTAATATGTCCTCCGTCTTATACACATTCTTATACTTGTCCACATAAAATACTATGCCATTGATCTCCTCCGCAAAGACTTCGGCTTTTACCGTTTGTTGATCATTGGTTTCGTCATTGCATATGACTCCATGTGGTGTCCCTTTCACATGCGTCCCACAAAAGCAATGGCCTTCTTTTTGTTTTCGAGTACATTGTTCACCATTTGCCCGTTTGGCCGTACACCGATTTAGTCCCGGAATGGCATTTTTGATTCGTTTGCGTTTGGATACGTCGTCTTTTGTAAATTCTAGACGGTCATATGCATAAATGGCCTCTACTAAAGTCGCCGCCACTTTCTGCTCCAAATCTTGCTTCAGAATCAATTCTCTCAAATGATTCTTGAATTTTGACAAATAAGTCTCAATACGTTTGTTTAATTTTTTATCCATTGTCGTTATGGATATGGGTTGTGTAGTAGTCGTTGTAGTTGTAGCAGTAAATTATATTAAGGTTATGAGTATATAAAGAAAAAAGGTTTAGTTCAATTTTTTATATTTATTGTGTAATACATATAAAGAAACTCATTGTTTTTATGGATTTTTTTTTGTGGGGGTTATGCCTTAAACATTCCCTTGATCTTGCCAAAGATTTCATGTGCTTTCTTACACCCTTCTATTACATTGTTCTTGATTAAAATCTTTTCCGGGAATTCTTTGTAAGCCAGCCGTACGATACTGTACGAATCATGAGGATGGTATTTCTTGAATCCTACAAACGTCATTAACGCTTCCGTTTGTCCCATGTAAAACATCTCATACAAAATCCGCTCCAATACACAACCCACCGTATAATCTTCCTCTTCCAACACAATGTCATAACTGTGAGGTACATTGGATTCAATCACACTGGTTTTCTGCTCTTTGGTTTTTGTACTTTCTACAATCATCACTGTATCCGCTTCTATGTTTTTCATCAAATCGGCAAACTTATTCATCAGTATCACACACGCTTTGTGTACAATGGCCGTGTTTTCATATATCCCAATCGATTGCAACACAAAATCAAACGAATTCGGTTCGCCCTGGTTATTTGTGTGGTAATAGCGATAGGCTTGGAGCGTATAGAAATTCTTCTTCTCAAATTGTACGTCTTCCCCTGTACGTGACTCCGATTCCATCTTTTTCTGGATTTTCTCCCATTCTTCACTGGCTTTTACATCATCTACTGTATTGTGGTACGAACATACAGACGCAGCATTAAACATTCCGTTTTCTTTGGCGGTAGAAACGGAGAATTCGGCTTGTAGTTTGATCTTCTCCCCGGGAATATTGGGACCAATGGAAGGTCGTAATCTTACAAAATCAATATACATCCGGGTTTTTTCATTGGCTGGGAATATTTTGTGGACTTCATCTGCATTCAAATACTGGTCGCTGTTTTTGTCTTTTATTTTGAAATGTTCAGTGGTCACATACATCATCGATTCGGTTGTGTTTTGGGATTCTACTTCTAACACATGCTTTTGAACAAACTCCGAATCATTCACATGAATTGGTATACAACTCAAACGTTGCTTAATGATTTCATTGTGGAATCTGGACGTATTGGCCTCAATTGTACATTTGTTGACGGATGTGTTTTCGGTGCGTATACAAACCACCGGAATGTCCGATAAAATAGTACGACGTATGGCATTGGCCACCGATACGTCAATGTTTGTTAGTGTAAAATGGAGCTTTGGATTGAATCCGGTGGATTCACCTTCTTCGTATTTCTTTGTAATTGTAGGTTCCATCGTAAATTGAGTTTTGAAGAAAGAAGATTAGAAGAGTATATATAGATGGAAGATTCTCTTTATAAGGATTTTGTAATCAATTTTTTAGCTTATTCATTACAAAAAATTGATGGGGATGGGATGGGATTTGGTGGGATTTATTTATCCGTTTTTATATCGATGTTCACCCATTTATACGACGGTATAGGTCTTAAATGTTGCGTCATACGTTTGAATTTCCTTTTCTGTTTGCGTGTATGCGTACGTAGAAACGCTTTTGGATGAAAAGATCCTCCACAAGATTTGCCAAATATTCCTACAAAACTCATCTTCTTCGCCATCGCACTATTGATCACTTTGCCATCAATCGCTCCAAATGGCCTAGGAGGTCGTCCAGTTGTCTTTTTGGAATCGTTTTCTGAATGCTTACAAAGCGTACGAGAATTCCCTTGAGTATTTTTGTCTAAAAAGACATCGTAATGGTCCGATATGATTTGTTTGGCATTCTGAATATTCAACTTGTTTTGAAATGTCTCATATAATAGCTTGTGGAAACGGACGTTCCGGGCACCACTTGTAGTCGACGTGCGCCAATGCGTCAAATCATTTGTCTCCTCTTTTCGCAATGTCTCGTCCATGGCACTATTCATCCCATAGAAAATTCCGGTTTTCTTCTTTTCTATATTGGTGTAGTCGAGTCCTAGTTCACATAACATGATTTCTTTCTTGTGGATATCGCCAAATAACCAACTACATGGATAATCTCCCGCATTTTTTTCTCTCATGATTTTTGCATAATCGTCTATGGTCTCGCCGTATTGCATCGCATACCGAATCCGACAAAAATAAGGCGTTCCTTTTTTGAATTCCGGCTTTTTCAAAAATCCACCAATCGTTGTCTCGCATCCTATGATTCCTTGACTTGTTACAAACCAATCCATTCCACTGGCTACATACCCTGGACAACATTGCATAATAAAGGCATGTCCCTTTTTCGGTGTGATTTTAAGTATTATATTCGAAACACGTGCAAACACATAATCACTGTGACTATTATGGGCCATGATTAAATCTCCGTCTTCTGTGGCATCCCCACATGCAATAAATGCACTGCAACGGTCTTCCCGACTGGCTGGATTATAATGGGTAAACATACTCAATAACGAATTCCATGCAATCAATTTTTCCACTGAAAAATCGTCTGCTTTTTCGTTTTTGGCTTCGTCTTTGTCTTTCTGTAATTTCTTTGATGCCGCTTTATATCCATCCGCGATACCCAATAACTCTTGGTATATTTCCGGATACTGAACGCAAACAATCGGAATAATTTCCTTTTGACATTGTTTTACAAACGTATTGAGAGAAACCCCTAAATCCTGTTTTGCCAAATAGGGGAAGATTTCTTGTACAGTATCCAATTCCGGTTGCAACAATGTTCCATGGGCATATCCACGCATATACGGTGTACCATATACATGCACACAAACCCATCCTTGTTTGCTTTTGCATCGTTTGCCTTGTAGTGGAGTATTCGGTTTCTCTTTTAAACGTACCACTTCCGGTACAATCTGCTTTAATGATTGCCTATGGCATTTTTCGTAGTTTTCTAAATTATAGTTCATATATTGAGAAAACATTTTTATTTGTTGAAAAAAGGCTCTGTATTTTCGGAGAGCACCTATAATTCCGTGTTTTTGAACGGCATTTATGTAGGTAAAAAATAGTGTGGAATTTTATTTGACCTGTGTATTTAAGACACACACACACACAGAAATAAAATCAAAATCAATTTATTCAGTGCTTCTTGTTTGGAGCGATCCTGAATCTAACCACACACAAAACCATCATCTGTTTAAATCTTTAAAGATGTAAAAAATATTTTTGTGTTTTGTGTTTTTTCTATTGTTCTATTGTTCTATTGTCTATTGTTCTATTGTTCTATTGTTCTATTGTTCTATTGTCTATTGTTCTATTGTTCTATTGTGATTTCAACGGCAAAGGTTGTGGCGAAGAATTGGCGGACGATTCAGGGGTCGTACTTGCCGAACTGTTTGGTGTTGACCATGTTGTAAGTGCATTTCTCATACTGCGTAAAGGACGAAAGGTATACTTTTTACTGTGTATGAAATTTCCCGCTTCTTGTTTGATATGGATATCTTCAATCACAATTTGGTATCGATCTTTCAACATAATTTTTATTATACTTAACCAAGGTCTCTTGATTTTATCGGGATGACTGGCCGATTTAATATTGTTGCAGTTAAAATAGTTTTTAATTCTTGGAATCAACTCCATTATCTGCTCTTGAATCATAGGGTCATTGTCTAATTCAAGCAAAGTATAAGTCGTTCTGGTTTGGAGTTCGAGTATTTGGATTAAATCCAGCAACACTTTTTGCTGTTCTGCTTTGTAGGCTACGCTTTTGGACATCATCTTGGAAACGTAAAAAGATCTTTGTAATAAATACTTTATAAAATGCTTTTATATATAAAATTAAAAAATTGTATATAAATCAATTATTTATCTTAAATGAGTCGGTATGTTGTACTTGGAAGAGGGGTGGAGAACAACAAAAACATCGCAATGGCCACAAACATAAACACCAATGGTAATATTACCAATATCCACGACAATACCGAGGCCCCGTTTTCACATAACTTGTTCAATAACCATGTCCAGAAAAAGACATATATCAACTGGATTGTAAAGACCAACATCGTATTGCTTACACTACAACTATACGATCCGGCACAAAACATATGGTTACTTCCCATGTTCTGAAACATAAGCACAATAATGGATATCATCGAAATGACTAAATACACATAGGCAGGAGTACATAATTTACGAACAGAAGCCAACATCACGAATTTTTTGTTTAAATTCTGGTTTATACCATTTTAATAGATTTTATTCTTATACATAATATTGATTGTGAGTTCCTTTGTATTCTCCCGCCGCGTCTTGGATGTGGGCACTCGATGGCGTGTATGGGGATGACATCAGTTTAGAAGCGCTTTCTTGAACCCCTGCTGACATCGAACCGACTAAACCTGTACTTCCTCCTCTCATTATGAGTCGACGCTTGCGTCTGTTTTGTTGGCCTTTGCGGCTCTTGCGTTTGCTTTGGCTCTTACGACTTCGGCGATTTCGTTTCGATAAAAAAGCACGGCTTTTTTTGGCTTTTCCTCCATGTTTTAATCCACAGCTCATTTTTTTTGGGGGTCTATATGTTATTCGAATATTTTGTTGGGTTTTACTAACTATCGCATATCTTTGTCTTTATTCAATGTCTACATGGGTCAACATAATACGACGACAACACACATTGGTTAATCCTAAACTGTCTAAAGTTTCGGCTTCCGGTGTTTTAATGTCCTTTTTCGCCATATCCTTCGTAAAATAAATCACACGATCCACTTGCATCCCTTTGGCAAGCTTCGCTTTTCGAACTTCGTCTAAATAATATCGGTACTTGTCGGCCAAGACCATGCCACATGATACACATTTAATTGGAATTATCATCTTCTATTGTATGTTGCTCAGAAAAGTATATCCTATATTGAGATCCATTTAATTGGTTATCTACAATCAATTTTTTATGTTTTTCTGTATGTGTGGGTTTCTGTATGTGTGGGTTTTGTCTGTATGGATTTCTGTCTATTTTTTTCTGTCTCTAATACAAATACCCCATTCCCCCACTTCATTTCTCTCAATGACTTGGAATTGTTCTTGGATATGGATTTGTAGTTATTTGGTCGTCATTCTTTTTTGTTGTTTGTGGCCTAAACTACAAGATGGGTTCGAAACCAACGATTCACAACAAACCTATTTAGAAAATGCCAAACAACGAACCAAAACGCAATATCATCCCTCTGAAGACCAAATCAAAACCATGTACGATTTCGAACAAAAAACCATGGAAATCATCGACGACACCGGTAACAAAATCAATATCCCACAACACGCCACACAAAACTCCCCCTTATATTATCAACCAGGTTCTAGACCCATGGCCGATTACAACCTCGATTATACCGACGCGATCCAATACGCTCGGATGTAAAATGAGGAACCCTCGTGTTAGTCCAATACCTTAGTGCTTAACACATACCCATTACTGGTTTTCCGCTTGATAATTCGCTTTGTCATTTTAGTCGTCTTGGTATTTTGAGTGGGACTCGAATTGGCCGTAGTCAATGTACTATTGGATGGACTGTCGTTGTCTTCCGCATGGATTTTGTCGTGGCACTCTTCACACAATATCAACAAATTCGCTGGATGATTCTTGTGAAACTGATTGTCTATGAATCCATCGTGGTCCGCCAAATGCTGCTCTTGCAAATGATGTGTTTCGTGACGAACATGCGCCACCCCACACAATTCACATTGGTCTTTGATTTTCTTGCTATTGTAGCGACTTGGATTGCGAGACAAAAATCCTTGGAATTCCGGATGGTATTTCTCTCGTATTTTATAAGCCGTTGTCAATACATCTTCCGGAAAATAAAGCGATTTGCATACTTCTAATCCATAAGTACGCTGCCCGGAACCGTCCTTAATCTTACGGTCATACACCAATCCGTCAATCTCCGCATCATACCACACCTCCATATGCTTCAGTTTGAGTGCAGTCAATGCTTTTAATTCGTCATACGTCACCAGTTCGTGGAAATGAGAGGCCAATATAAACGACGTTTGCTGTTTGTGCAACGCAATCAAACTCGCCATCACTACACTTAACGCCGATACCGTCTCCGTCCCACTACATAACTCATCACCCAATACGAGAGAATAGGGATCCGCTTGTTGCAAAATAGTACGAAGTTCCGAGATTTCCACCGCATATGTTGACAATCCTTTGAATAAGTTGTCGTTCCCAATAATACGGGAATATATGGCTTTGTAAGGACGGTAATGAAACGTTTCACATGGCACAAACATGCCCGCTTGTGCCATTACTACACATATTCCCAAGGATCGAATGTAACTGGTTTTGCCAACCGCATTGGTCCCATACAACAAAATACCTTTGGTATCGGAAGTACCGATTTCAATGTCGTTTGGAACGTATTGTTCGTTTTCTTGGAGTCTCTCAATTAATACGTGTCGCATATTGGTGGCTTTTACGAAGGATGGCTCGGAGTTGTGGCCAGTGTTTGCCAACGTAGGACGACAATACCGATAGCTATAACTTATAAACGATTTACACAATATCATGTCCAATCGAGAGACAAAATGCGAAAGGGTTTCCAAGTGGTCATAATGCAATTCTTCGAATTCCACCAACACCGAATGATACACTTGTTGGACAATGGTATTCAACTCATTTTTGATGTTTGTAATGTCCCTACAAATGATTGTCCATAACGGGAATTGAACTTCCGCATTGGTTTTGTTCAGATTTGTAAATTGTAAATCCTTCCAATCGAACTCGATGCCATTGTCCAACACAACGAGAGAATCCGGCTTCCATTTGCGTAAGACATCTGCCCGTGTTTTCGTCAATTGCATACTGACAATGTTTTTTTCGGAAATCTGGGTCTTCATAATGGGTGTGTATTTCTTCGGTTTGCATAAATTGTTGTAAAGCTGGTTGAAAAAATGCTCCAAAGTCTCTATCTGTTTCTCTCGGATAGTTAGTTTTTGTAAGGTATCGTCCAAAAAGGTAGAGACACCCGGCTTGATAATGTTCTCGTCCATGCTGGTTTTTTGTCCACTGCTGCGACATGCCACCATGTCCAATTTCTCGTTTAAATAGGTAGTGAGTGTGGTCGCTAAATTACCGAGTGTAGTTAGTGGTGTTGGTGTAGTTGATGTTGTTGATGTTAGTGGCGTGGTGCCCAAGTACGACAAAAACCATGGCATTTCTTCCAAACAAACATGCATTTGTTGTATCCTTTGGATACTGTCATCCAATTGAGACATATGCATTGGTGTCAGCTTTCGGTCCGACAAATGCTTGGCTGTTTTTTCCAAGTCACAGATTTCTTTCAATTGTATTCGCAAAGGTTCAATCATTGGACGGACTTCGGGGGCCAATAACCGATCAATGGTTTGGTATTCGTTTTCCAACCATTGTGTGTCAAAGGTGGGATGGGTTAATTTGTATTGGAATTGTCGTTTTCCCATCGCAGTATTACATTTGTTTAGAAACGATCCCACAGAACTGAGAGTCCCGTATTCTTGTGATTCCTGATGGTCCAACAAAATATTCAATTGCCGAAGGGTATGATTGGCCAGGATCATGAAATTGGACTGGTTCTGAAACACAGGAAACTCAATGTGTTTGATCAAATTCTGATTGCGACATTGTACAAAATGCAACAAATAACACAACGATTGGACTGCAAATGGATACCGCTGGAATTCTTCACAGGATTCCCATGCATTGTCCCCATATTGCTGAGTAATTGCATGATTGATATAAGTTTGCTTTCCACAATTGACAATCGTTTGGTATGAAAAATCTAAAATCTCAATACGGGGGTTTCCTTGTGTCATCCCCGAATATTGTTGGACTTTGTGGATCTCCACCGAAGATAAATTGGTCACCAAAATAATTTCGCTGGGACAAAAGATCGAGATATTCTTTTCTAAGGTATCGAATGTAGTAGACAAGATCTTGGTCCCTGGAACAATTTGCTCGTAAATGGTGACCTTGCCATTGAATACGTTCAATACACTCATCCCGTATACAATGCCAGTGGTTTTGTGGAACTTCCCGCGTTCAATCCATAACACCATCAAATGATTGTTCAGTTTGCGGTCCATATTCGGTTCCATACTAATGTAGGTCCCGGGACTATGAATGGCCTCCAATTTACGCACACGTTTCTTGGTTTTGATGTTGATTTCGTCCGTCTGACAATACAAGACTGCCGTATACCCATTTTCTTGTACAATCATTTGCAAATACTTGTCAATGATCGATTGGGTTAATCCCGCTTGGTATACCGGCCGGGAATTGTAAGTCAATTTGCTTTTTTCTACACAAGCCAAATCACACAAACGACTTACCTCTTTGATGTCACTGCCTACAATAGATCCGTCAAAATCTAAATAGCCCCACATTTCGTAAAAGATCCCACAAGTCAATAACACAATCGTACGCTCGCCACATTCCTTTTTGTATTTTTGGGTCAGATGGAAATATTCCTCCAACAATGACGCACTCTCCGATAACTCGTCAATCCCGTCTTGAATTGGCGGGGGTAGGTTTGTGGTAGTGGTTGTTATAACATTCATTTTTCTATATTGTCTCTTATTTTTCAGTGTATACAATGAGAGACAATACGGTTTATATGGTTTTGTAATGTATTTTGTCGGGATTCGTGTAGCAGACATGTCCACACAAAAAACACGGACTGTAGCGGTTATGATACACGGAAAAACAATCGTCACAAATATAACGGACACCATGTCTCTCAATACAGGGATCGCAAAAATGGTCGAGATTGTAAAAGGTAACATTGGTTTCCGTGTTGCATATACTGCACGGAATGTCCATCTCATCCGGATGTTCTAATCGGAGTGATACCGCAGTAGAATTTTTGCGATCTTTGGGGAATTTTTCACAACAAAACAAACACACCCGATATTGAAAGGATTGGTTGTAGCAGGGAACGCAGTAATATTGGGGAATAAATCGTGCGGTGGAACACAAATAACACAAATCAAATTCGTCGATTAAAAGGAGGTGAATGTTGGAGTGGTGACAACCGTGACATTGGATGGTTTGGATGATGGGTTTTGTGGTTTTAGGTGTAGTAGGCTTTTGAGGCGAATGACTCTCGTGTGAAGTGACATCGCTATCGAGATCGGATTCCGGTTCCGGAGGATAACCCCAAGATTTCCACGACATGTATGAAATAACGGGGAGTTGTAGATTATGAATGGGTATAAAGAACGGTTTATATAGTATTTTTAGGAAAAGAGTGAGATAGGAGAACGGTGTTCTGATGATATGGACGGAGGACGGAGAAGACGTGGACGGAGAAGACGTGGACGGAGCGAAAACAAATCTTAAAAAATTGATCTTTGTTTTGCAACAACGAAACCAATAAGTATATATTGTAATCAATAAATTAAAATCAACTTCTTTGTATTGTATAGAAATGTCATCCATGATGCTTGCTTCTGAAACTGCTAACAACAATCGGCCGCGCATTTTAACCATTGAAGGAAACATTGGTGCGGGCAAATCCACTTTCCTACAAAGACTCCAAACCCGATATGCAGATCGATCGGATATATTGTTTCTATTGGAACCGGTTGGATTGTGGGAACAAGTCAAAGACGAACAAGGTAAGAATATGTTAGAAAAATTTTATGAAAATCCACAGAAATACAGTTTTGCGTTTCAGTCCATGGCCTTTAGCAGTCGTTTGAAGCTGATTCGTGAAGCGGTAGAAAAAGCGGAGGAAGTAGATTCTCCAATAAAAACAATAATCATGGAACGGTCTTTAGATGCCGATCGGGAAATATTTGCACAGATGTTACGCGACGATGGATTACTGGAAAAATGTGAACACGACATTTATTTGATGATGTCAGAAGAATCCCAAAGAAAATATAGCGCGGATGGGATATTGTGGTTGACTGCGGAGCCCGATGTATGCCATGGACGGATCGCGACACGAGGACGAGAAGGAGAAGACCAGATCTCATTAGACTATTTAGAAAAATGTGGACAATACCATCGACAATGGTTGGGTGCCGATTCGGGATTCGTATTTCAGGTAGAAGATTCCAAAAGTGAAGATGGAGAATTTTGGAATCGGGTAGATAGTTATGTATTGCAAATTTGAATAGAGTTATAATTTTGTGATGATGTTTAGGATGATAAAAATAAAAAAATATTTATCGATTTTGTTTTCAAGTGGGGTTTATATTGTAAAATATATTTGTATTGCTATATTAAATAAGATTAAGAAAGTATGAGTGATTTTTCATTAATGATGGTACCAGAGCAGACAATAAAACATTATGGGTATGCAGTTCAGAGAAAGAATGCACAAATTGAAAAGGGGGCAGTATTTGAAAATGTTGAATATGAAATTGTTACACAGGGTAGTGATCCTACATCGATTCGTGATTGGAAACTAGAGAATTTGGCTGTGTTTGATATGAAAACGGTAAAAGAGGTTGATAATAAAAATGATATTGATTGGACTAACTATGTTGTATTCGAATTTGTAGCAAGAAGGAATGATAATAATAATACAAACTTGAATGTTGTTATGGTTACAGATGGGGATGGGGATGGTAAGGTGTATGAGAAGGATGAAGATGGATTCGGGGTATTTGGAAAGAGAAGTCTTCTTAATCTGAATATAAATGATGATATTAGTATTGCAAGTTCGGTCGAAAAAGGTAAGGATAAGGATAACATTACTACTCCCGAACGATTGCCTGGACCTGGATCTAAAAAAAAACCTGAACCTGAACTTAAAGATATTGTTCTTCGAGCAAGTAAAGTCGATGATGAAGAAAACAGATATGGTTTATATTTTCATCTTCCCAAAAAGTATATGAACGAAAATATTAATGGTTTTTCTTTTGAAATACAAAACACCTTACAAAATGTTGAAATCAATAAAGAAAATGTTGTTCAAGCACCTTCTTTAGATACTAAAGGTTTAAAAGTATTCATTGGAAATCCCAATGTCACAATAGATTCACCTTTTTTTCAAATTGGTTTATTTACTACAAGCATAAACGACATAAATAATATTTTTACGAATGTTAAAGTTTTAATTACTGAAGGAGATTCACTTAATGAACAATTAGTTAATTTTTCAGTTTAATATTTTATAGGTTAAATATAAATGAAAGCTTATATTGATATAAAATATTCGACATTACAAACACAGAGAAATTTTTTTTCAGAAAACTTACGTGAAATATTAAGACCATACTTTATTGTTAATCCTCCTAAAGGCAAAAACGATGATTTTTTAGTAAAATATTACGTTTACAACAAAAAAGATGATGCACTGAATATCTATAATGATCGTAATGAATATATAACTGATTTGCAACTTCAAAAAGAGTTTTTTTTAAACTTACGTGAAATATTAAGACCATACTTTATTGTTAATCCTCCTAAAGGTAAAACCGATGAATTTGTAGAAAAAAATTACCTCTACCCACCAAATCCGTATGGTTTAGTAAAAACTCTCAAAGACACAACCGAGCAAGCATCTGAATTGGTTGAAAAATTGTCCGCCGAACAACAGTCTCGAGAAACTAACGAACAATTAACAAAATTGCTTACCGATACGCAAAACACCGCCATTGACCTTGTCAAAAAATTGCAAAATCATAGAAATATTAAAGATAAATCAGCCTCTTTTGTAAATGAAATATTCACAACAATCCAAACAACCAAACCCCAACTCACAGGTTTACTTGAATCCGCGGGAAAAGAAGCGAATGCTGTAGTTGAAAAGTTAATAGAAGATGCAAATGAAAAGAAAAAGAAAAAGAAAATAGAAGATGATACTAACAATGTTACAGGTTTACTTGATTCCGCGGGAAAAGAAGCGAATACTGTAGTTGAAAAGTTAATGGAAGAAGATGAAAAGAAAAAGAAAATAGAAGATGATACTAACAATGTTACAGGTTTACTTGATTCCGCGGAAACAGAAGCGAATACTGTAATCAATACATTAGTGAAAGATGACGCACTTAAAAAATCCGAACAACTTGGAAACCAGTTGATTCAAAAATTAAAGACCGATGAGGACAAACAACGAAGCCAAGCGATTGTCGATGAATTCAAAAAATCGATTAAATCTGAAAAAGAAAATGTAGTCTCATCATTAGAAAAAGCACAAACGGTAGAAGATGTGGATACAGTCGCAGAGAAATTGAAAAATGCTGTTCAAAAAGAGTTTGAGAATAAGTCTAATAAAGTTGGTGCAAAACATTGTCACGGTAAATTGGGTGGATGTACTGAACAATTAAGTGATATAGCGCAAGAATATAAAGAAAAGGTTGATGAAGAAGCACTTATAATTAAGGTAGGCAGATTAGAAGACGATATTAAGAACACCAAAGATAAAAAAGCAACAACAGACCAGCTTAAACAATTAGAACAGTTTAAGGAAGATACTGAAAATATCCTATCTACCCACACTCTCACTGATAAAGATGAAAAATATTTTACAGATTTTGTTGTATACATTGCCGACATTATTGAAGCAAATAAAACGGACGAATCTGATGTTGCAGAACCTAAACCTGAAGATACTCTAGAAATTTTGACTAAAGAAGTGAGTAAATTTGTGAAAGAAAACCCACCTGAAACAACTACAATTAATACAGACGTTTGTAGTACTGCTGAAGAGCTTAGAAAAAGAATTAGACAATTAGAAAAAAATCCTGGTATTAGTAAAGAACAAATTCAACAATTATTAGTATTACTTGATGCTTACAATACTAATGGGTGTCGTCGTATAGAACAACAAAAAAAAATATTGAAAAATGCCGCAGCAAACAAAATACCAAAAAGCATAACATACGACGACTTAACAACCCAAATACAAAATATCGTTTCTACTGGAAACGACAACGATCCTAGTGAGGAGGATTGCAAAAAAGTAGAGCAATTAAAAACTTTTCTAAGCAAAAAAAAAATTCCTGATAAACAGAAAAAAGAAGCGGAAACGGCGATGAAAAGGCTAGAATTATATATAAACAAATGTGAAGATAAGGCAAGAAAATTGAAGGTAGAAGAACTTTTACAAAATAAACAAAGCAGAGAAGAACAAGAACTCATAAAAGAAGCAGCCGAAGCTGCAGCAAAAGCAGCAGCCGAAGAACAACAGTTTATCCAAACAATCAACGATATACTAGAAACAAAACCAGAAGATATAGATAAACCTGTTGATGCATTAGCAAATCTGACACAACATATTAACAACGAACAAAAAGTAATTGATGCATTAGTCTCTGAAAATAAAGACATGTTAGGCCAACTCACAGTACTACTGGAAGAAGCAAATGAAAAACAATCTAGTGGATCCAAAGAAGAACAAGAAAAAATATCCAAACAAATACTCGAATTAAAAGCAAAAATAACTACAAAAAAGAATTCTATAACAAAACTACAAACCGAATTAGAAAAAAATAAACAAAAGAAAAAAGAAATAGGAAACAGTTTACTGATTGTGAATGTAGGAAAAAGCATAAAAAAGATTCACGACAGTATTATGACAATGACTAGATTTATTGATGGTTTTAAAGATTCAAAAGATCAAAAACCACCTAGATCTGTATTATTGAATAAGCGTTCGTTGGAAGGTCATCTTAACAAAATAGATCCTAATTTCTTGAAACGGTTTGATAATGACGACAAAATAAAATCACAGTGGAAAGGTATAGTAGATACCGTTTTAAATGGTTTAAATAAAACAGAGAAAAAAGATAATTTGATATTAGATGCTAAAAATGACACTGAAAATATTAAAACATTACGTGAATGGTATAATTCAATTGAAAAAGAAAAAGATCGTCTTGAAAAAGAAAAAAATGCGAAAAAAAAAGTGATGATTAAAAAAACAAAAACATTAACAAGCTTATTAGAAAAAACCACTGCAACTGCTACTCAAATTATCCAAGAACTTAATATAAAAGAAAAAAAACGACTGGACCAAGAAAAAGAACGACTGAAAGAAGAAAAAGAACGACTGAAAAAACAAGAAGAAGAAGAAAAAAAACTGGCTAGAAAAGAACAAAGAGAACAATTAGAAAAACAAATAGAGGAAGACAAACAACGGGCGGAGAAAAATGAGGAAATACGAAAGCAACAAATAACAGGACCATTTGAGAAAATAATGGAGCCATTTGATTTCATCCAATTACTAGTCGAGGAGATCGAAGAATCTAAACCACTAAATGACGAAATCGGAACAATCATAGCCTTTGCTGATTATTATCACTTAAAAAAAAAAGTTATCGGTCGTGGGGTACCTGATGAAGAACCAAGGTGGTATAAAGTATTACAAACTTATGCAGAACGTTTTACCAATCAACACACAATAGATCATATATTTAACAATGATGAACATAAAAAAGTAATCGTGACAGAATTCAAAGAAGAATATAGTGATATATTTGGTGAAAATGATTTTTTTGATAACAACGATATGATCAATAAAAAAATACTTTCACAATACCTACTAGACAAAATTAATATGATTGAAGACAAAATAAAAAAACTAACATTTTTTGTTATAGAAAGAAGTACTGTTTCGGGAGGATATTTTTCTATCAAAGATTTTCATCCGAATAGTTCCACTTTCAGTATAGAATTGTCTTTTTACTTATCTAATCTTAATTTAAAAATATTGTATAGATGTCTATGTATTAATATTATTTATTACTTTGGATGTAGAATGTTGAGTTATTATATTAATGATTTGAAAACAAAAAATGTAGATACAGTTATGAGAGATAAAAGAGATAAAATATATCATCTTGTACAACACTTAACAGAATTGAAAGAAAACTTTAAAAATTCTGTATTAGGTTTTTCATCTAACATATCAGACCTATTAATATTCGATAATGGGAAACCTGACACTAAGAAGGCAGGAAGTACTGCTGACTTTTATAAAATTATTACCATTTTCAACCAAATTATTGATATTAAAGAGAATAACTACAAGGATATATATGGTGAAGTAAAAGCACACTCTTTTGATTCTATAATGGAACTAGACAATTGATGATAACATATCCAAAAATAAATACAAAAAATAAAATATATTCTGTATTTATATACATGGCAAACCCCTCATTTTACCATACCAAAAATTATAATCCAGATGCAAAAAAAATAGATTTTGTTATTTGGGGACAATATAAAGGAAATGAAAACAGTTATCCAACCATAACACAAATCGATATCGGTAAGTTTTCTCATGGAAATCCTGAAAACCAATCATCAGAACCAGAGACTCTAGAAATAAAAAATATTTCATTTCCTAAGAGGAGTGTAGCCGACCAACCAATAGATAAAGGAAAGTACGAAGAAGTCCAGATTGGTGAAGAATTTAACAAATGTATAAAATTACTATTAGAATCGAACCAACAACAAGAAACAAAACATCGTGTAGAAAAAGATTTCGATCTTAAAAACTCTTCAGGTAATTTTTTATTGTGGGGACATATCGAGAACGGTTTCATGAGTAATGTTTCCGGAAAATTTAGTATGAAAGATCCTGAAAACACCCTTAGTATTTTGAATGCGAAAATAACTGATCATCCAAGCGACACAAATAAAAATGAAAAACGCAAAATAGTATATATGGGTAGTCCCAGCGATGATGAAATACTTGATGAAACACAGTTGAAATGTCTTGAACCAAAAGCGGAAGAAAAAGAGATTGTTCAGAAAGTGGATGAAGAATATGATGATGATGAGTCCAAGATTTCTGATGCAGATTCAAAAGAAGATAGTATTGATAGTAGTAAACATACTCTTACTACAGACAGGTGGACTAAACCTGAAAGTAAAAGTAATATACCTAGCGCTTGGAACGACGAACTCTCTGAAACAACTCGTTCAGCTACAACCTCACCTCGTGAGGGTGAGAATATAACCCAACTTTATGATACCGATACCGATACCGATAGTGAAATTATATTTACCCCACAAACAAACAAATCACTAGGCGGAGATAAACCATTTTTTAAAGAATATTTAAAAAGTTATAAAGAAAATTTAGAAATAAATAAATTTTTCCAATCTGTAATTGGCTATGCAGGACCTACAATAGAACATTATAATGTAACGGGGAAGTACGATAAACATACTTTTAGAAGTGTCATGAACGATTATGAAGCAAAAGTAAAAAGTAGACAAAAAAACAATGATGATGAATGGGCAACTGATCGCACACACATGACAGATTTCTTAATTTATTATTACAAACAAAAGGGCGAGCTTACATCCAAACGGTTTGATCCTGAAAATGCCGTAAATAGTACAAACAATTATAAACAAAATAAACCGGTATACATTGTTATTATTTTTAAATTAAACCAAGATAAAACTATAGACTACTATTTTAGTGATGAGCAATTGTTGGGTGGTATTGATAGTAATGTTATCTACAGAAATTATAATTTACCAAAAATATCAGAAAACATAACATTAGACAAAACTGTAGGAGAATTTGCTGGAACAGTAGTTAACCCACTAGTAGTCGATAAACAAACGGAATCTCAATCACAAGAAAATACAACGGAACTTGCACCAGAAACAGAATACAAGTTTGTTCCAAAAAAGGATTTCAAAACAGACACAACAATGATTGTCGTAGAACCATATATAACATTTGATAATAAACTCAAACCTAGTTTCGAGTATTTCTATTTACAAATAAAAATAAAGGATGAACCCCTCAATCACACAATCGATTCATTTTATATTAAAACTGGTGAAATTGAAACATTACCAGACCATAGGGTTTTGACAGTAGATGATAAAGCAGCTATCACAAAAAGAAATAATATGGTAAGACAAATCCAAATTGGCGAAGGCGAAAACGTTGAAACCAGACGAATATTCGGTGGTGCGAAAAAGCGTCGTTCAAAACGGAAAAAATCTAAATCCAAAAATACTACACTTCGACGTTAATTTGTTTAGTTTAGAAGAAAATATACAAATAGAATCGCAACCAATTATATACACCATCACATGAAAGTTACTTTAAATCCGATTGCGATTGAAGGTCTGAGAAACAGAATTATTAATAGACATGAAACACGAAAGGCCTTAACCGACATTTTAAACAGCACCCCCGGACTTTTGAATAATCTATTAGAGATATTAAACCGGGAAACAAATCGGGAAACAAACCAGAAACACAAACCGACATTATCTGATAATGCCAAGCAACAGATTATTGCCAAAATTAAAAACAGACATCAACCCATAACAGATAAAAAAACAAAAGGAAAATCAGAAAGGTTAAAAGGGTTACAGAACATTAAATATCCCGATTTTTTCGGTATGAGACCAAGATCATTAGGGATAGCTGATTTTGTTAGTAATATACCAAAAAAATTATATTTTTATGGAACTAGTCTCTACGATTTTTTTGTAACACGAGAAGCAAATACACTCTTAAACACACTTAATCCACAAGAAAAACCACCAATTTTGAACTTTATGAATAAACAAAAAAAAGACGAATCTAATCAACTTACAAGATCAGATAGCAATGACAATGATAGTGTTAATTCATATGATCAAGATGAAGTATACGAAAGCGAAAGCGAAAGCGAAACAGAAAAGGATGGAAACCTAAGCGAACCAGAAAAAGAAGAAAAACGTAGCACAATGCTAAATAGTTTGGGGTTGAATGTACCGCCGATTAATATGTTAAAAGTAGACCCTGTCCAACTATATTCACGCAGTTCCTCTTCAAGTTTCCAACCCATCTTTCCTTCCCTCAATCAACCAGCAAGAAATACAATAATTGATCGTATACGCAATCGACACCCGTATTTGGTTCCTTCCCTCAATCAACCAGCAATAGACGCAATCATTAAACGTATACGCAATCGACATCCGTATTTGGTTCAAATTCTTCAAAACACAGAAGGACAAGCAAATCTATTGCTAGGATCTTTAGACAAACCTGCAAAAACATACAAACTCGAAAATATTACACCAATTCTTCAAAGTGCAGAAAAAGATGCAAATGATTTATTAAGTGCATTGTTCAAAGGAACAACAATCGGAACAACCGGACCAATAACCGGAACAACATCAAAAACCGATAATTTGAATAATTTAGGAGAACTGATCATCAATGGGGAAGTATTTGTAATGAGTCCAGATGGCAAATCAATGATTCAAAAAGCAATCCCTTAAACGGGATCAAGAATTATTTTCTTTCAATATTATATATTTATCTGATTTAAAATGTCATTAGAAGGAGCAGTAACAGGAGCAGTACCAGGAGCAGCAGCACCAGTACCAGGAGCAGCAGCACCAGTACCAGGAGCAGCAGCACCAGTACCAGGAGCAGGAGATTTTTTTAAAAAAGGAAGTAAGCTAGTTGCTGTATTTGATGTAGACGATGGAAACACAGCTAAAATACAAGCTGCCGGGTTTGCACCAGCAGGAACAACACCTGACAAAATTAATTTGAAAGATGTAACCTTCGGTAAAGACGCTGGTGATATCGCTACCAATTTATTGAAAGATGAGGGTAAATCCGGAAGAGATATTGCAGTTAAGTTCGGCGGTAAACCCAAACGCAAATCCAGTAAAAACAGACGCAAGTCAAAAGGGGGTCGCAAACCTAAGCGCAAATCCAGTAAAAACAGAAAGTAAATCCCACTTCCATTCATTATGTATTTTATGTTACAAATACACAATGATCTACTCTTTAGACACAATCCACCACAATCCATTTGTCGTCAAAAAACGACATCTCTACTTCCACCATCATCGGATCACGGTCCTTTCGGGAAATCCATGCCACCATCCCCCCATTAAGGATTTCCATTCCCATGCAAAATTCCACTCCCGGCTGTTCAAAACAAAACGACTCTGTACACCGCAACACCTTATACGTTTCCCCACACAACTCCACCAATCGATGATAATATTGTCGGGGATACATTTCCTCACTGTAATGCACCATTCCTATCCAATTGGCATCTTGTTTCCGAAATCGGGTGGAACCTTTAATCTTGCCAAACAATCGGTGCGGGGTCGGCCAATTATACACCATCTCCAACACATACGTTCCAATGGGAGGATCCGTATTTTCTCTCAATCTTCCTATTTGTAACGGATGCCATTGATACACAAATCCATCTTCCACAACATCCCCATTGTTCCCATTGTTCCCAATATTCAACGGAATGGGACACCAATTCTTTTCACACCAATTGTTGTTGGGACTGGTCACTACACGTGCATTCGTCAACGTTCCTTCCGGATGGTATTCGCCTACAATCATACGTATTTTGTCCGTGTAACTATAATTCAGGGTCGACCCAATAAACATAAGTTGGTTTGTTTTTTGTGACATATACAACCGAATGTCTTCCACTCCTTCGGAAAACACATTGGCTCGTTTCACTACCGGGGGCTGGAAATCCTCCTTTATTTCTTGAAAGGATACCGGGTATAGTTTTTTGTGGTGTCCTTCCAATCGCGTACATAGATTTTTCGTCCGTATACGTGATTCGTCGTCCGGATACCAATACGCCCCATTGTCGTAAATCCAATAGTTGACATACCGTGTATTCAACCACCATTGGCCGTCTTGACACACGACACTTGCAGACATCGGACGATACGGCGACAAATCCGGATACACATATTCATGCCCCATGTATTGCTCAGCCGCCTCTTTCAATACATGGTACCCAAACACATTCGGGAGTTCCACCAATGTGTCGTTGTGGTCACCTGGTATCCATTGGATTCCTACCACAGATGACTCAAATGTGGCTTCTAACCAGGCCCAATAATTCACCTCCCAAGACAAACACATGTCATTTTGCAACACATAGGTCTCAAAATATTGGGTGTAATATTGGTCAAAATGCAACACACTACGTGCAGAACCAAATACCGATGCTCCACAAAAACGCCAGTGAATGTTGTGCTTATACTCCGGACTCTTTACAAACGAACGGTCCAACTTGTCCCAACACCCCGGGATATACAACACATCCGATTGATTGGGGAAAAAAAGGGATTTATGACCACGACGTTGGGTGTGGCCAAAATGCTCCCGCAAATAGGTTTCGGTGACCGGTTCCCGAAACAACTCAAACACATCGAAATCCAAATAAAAGAAAAATGGGGTTTGATACGGGTTTTCTCTCACACAATGAGACATACAAGGGATTTTATGTAGTGTATTCCAAATATGTACTAATGTATCTTTGTGGTCATTCCGGCGTTCCGGCAACGGACACCGCTGGAGATCAATCTTAGTCGCCCATGTTTCACACCTTAAATCTTGTAAAGGAACAAAACGCATAGTAGATGATTTGCGACTGGAATTTAGTTTTTCTAACACATCGAAATACTTGACGTAAAATTGAACATTGACCTGTATGCGCTCCCATCGGTCCAACAAAGATTCTATATGAGAGAACTCAGAATGTTCTAAAAATATACACGAAACAAAAGTAGTCATAATGAGTTTGTCAAACATACGTCATCCATTTATGTGAGTTTTTGTGTAAATACTGACATCACACAAAAAAATGGCGGCAATTTTTAGATTTTCAAGGATCGGCATAAGAGATTTTCTGAGAGACCCAAAAAAGTACACTTTTGGAAAATCCATTTTCAAAACCTTTTTCAAAAATCGGATTTCTCAAATTTTGCCGCCATTTTTATCTACATTGGATACATGAATGGATACAAACAATGATAAATATGATATCAGAGAATGAAGGGAAGAAATTTCAAGAATATCTACGTCCAAATCTACACCCCACATCTATACCCCACTATTATACCCCATTATTATACCCCACATCTACACCCCATCACTACCTTTTTACACTACCTTGTTTTACACCCCACAATTACACCCCACCACTACCTTTTTGCACTACCTTGTTTTACACCCCACAATTACACCCCACCACTACCTTTTTACACTACCTTGTTTTACACCCCACAATTACACCCCACCACTACCTTTTTACATTACCTTGTTTTACACCCCATCACTACCTTTTTACACTACCTTGTTTTACACCCCACAATTACACCCCACCACTACCTTTTTACACTACCTTGTTTTACACCCCACCACTACCTTTTTACACTACCTTGTTTTACACCCCACAATTACACCCCACCACTACCTTTTTACACTACCTTGTTTTACACCCCACAATTACACCCCACCACTACCTTTTTTTCGCTACCTTTTTGCGTTACCTAGAATTCTTTGTCAGTTCTCTTCTACACATTATAGTATATTTTTGTAACAAATATGGATCCATTTATGTATTGAATGTAGATAAAAATGGCGGCAAAATTTGAGTTTTTTGATTTTTGTAAAAGGTTTTGAAAATGGATTTTCCAAAAGTGTACTTTTTTGGGTCTCTCAAAATATCCATGATGCCGATCTCTCAAAATCCAAATTTTGCCGCCATTTTTGTTGGATATCCAGAAAATGTATTTTTGTAGTCGCGTCGCTAAGGACCGAATGTCCGACCGCTTCGCGATCCGCTCCGCGAAGGGCCGAAGGCCCGACCGCCAAAGGGCCGAAGGCCCGACCGCCAAAGGGCCGAAGGCCCGTTCTCTCACAATCATTCTACAAAAGATCGTTTTAAAATAATCCTTTGTAATGTTATCTTACAATAGATCGTTTGTAGTATAGATCGAGAGAACCAAACAACTACAACTTATATATATTAATTTGTAGTTTATGGAGCGAGGTCCCGAAGGGACCGAGCGTAAAAAAATTTTTTTAACAATATCAATCATGTATCATTGTTTCCCTACAAAACATAACTACATATTATAGTATATTTTTGTAACAATCCTGGATCCATTCATGAATTCGATGTAGATAAAAATGGCGGCAAAATTTCAGTTTTTCGATTTTTGTAAAAGGTTTTGAAAATGGATTTTCCAAAAGTGTACTTTTTTGGGTCTCTCAGAAATTCTCTTTCCCCGATCATTAAAAATCCAAAAATTGCCGCCATTTTTTGTAGAAGTCCAATAATGTACTTTTTGTAGTCGCGTCGCGCTTCGCGCTCCGCTCCGCGCTCCGCTCCGCGAAGGACCGAAGGCCCGACCGTTCCAAAGGGCCGAAGGCCCGTTCTCTCACAATCAATCTGCAAAAGATCATTTACAAAACAATCAATCTACAATATTATCTTATCATATATCATTTGTAGTAGTTATTTTGTAGTAGATTGAGAGAACGACCCATTCACGTGGGCCTGAAGGGCCCATGGGAGGTGTTTGGCGTTCCGGAAAACTCTTCTACATTTTATAGTATCTTTTGACAACAATCCTGGAACCATTCATGTATTCGATGTAGACAAAAATGGCGGCAAAATTTGAGAAATCCGACTTTTGTAAAACCTTTTGAAATTGGATTTTCCAAAAGTGTACTTTTTTGCCTCTCTCAGAAAATCCCTTATGCCGGATCACCGATTTTGTGAAAATTGCCGCCCAAAATCACATAAAAAGATCTTTTCTGTGTTAAACAAACCCGGGGCTTTTCTTTGTAATGGCATCCACAATACTTCCTTTTCCTACAAGCAAATCAACCAGCACACCCAAACCAATTACCACATTTGTCACTTCCTACATCAATTACTACCGAACTTCTCTCGAAAATACAACCCATTTTATTCGTTTGTCCAAATTCAAACCTCTGTTACAATCCAAACTCAATCTTCTTGTTTTTGTTACACCAGATTGTTTCGAACCCTTGCACGAGTTCTTAAAAAGTCACTGTCCATCTTACACTTCACGCATTAAAATCGCCGTACTTAAACAAGATATTTTCCATGCCTCTTCCATCTTTACTACCAAATGGAATCTTCAACTCTTATTGAAATTACCTTCTATACACTTTGAACCCAAAGATACACTCGATTTTTTGTGTTATACCCACACCAAAGTCGAACTCCTCCGGCAAGCCATCGATTTAAACCCATTTGACAACTCTCAATACGCGTGGATCGATTTCAATATTTGTGATCTCTTCCAACACAAATCCACAACCCTTCACACTTTAGAAATACTCGCCTCCCAACCACTTTCTCATAACCAAATCATTTTACCCGGATGTTGGGATTTTCCCCAGACCCAATTCACCAATGCAATTAATTGGAGGTTTTGTGGGGGATTCGCCTTTGGCACCACCACCGCAATCCAGGATTGGTGGCAATTGTATGAAACCTACTTCGAGCTTTTTTTACAATCCTTTCAAACAATGGTATGGGATGTCAATTTCTGGGCATGGTTAGAATCCAATCCCGACATTGATTGGAATCCATTGTGGTACAAAGCCGATCATAATGATTCTCTCATTCAAATCCCACTCCAATCTTTTTGTAGTCCAATCTCAACATCACACACACAAATACACACCATAGACTTTCCAATTGATTCTGAATGTATCCCCGTTTTATCTAGTGTAGTATATGTGCCTCATCTACGTATGTACGTTATGAACACGACACGAGATAATTCAGAGGCAACCGGAACCCTACAACATATGTGCACGTTTATCAAACTGCCCGATTTTAGTGTAGATTCGGAACGAGGACACCCTGTAATGCAAACACCACAGAATTTGACACACATTCAATTGAGAGTCGATCCTACAAATCCAAAAAAGGTACAATATATCGCATTAGATTCAGAAGGCCAACATGTACTTGGGCAATATGATTTTGAACAGTTTGTGTTGCAGAAAGGAGTACAAATCGACCCCCCGGAAACACAAAGTACCAGTCCACATTGGGTTTCCTTGGGACCGAATCGAGATTTGTTTGTGTATCAATGGACCCCGAAATTCCAAATCGGTACACACGAAGAGTACATTGGTGCCGGAGAAAACGACCATGTCCTGAATATAACACATGAATGCCAAATACAAGACCATCTTATGAATGTATATGGTGTAGTGTCGGCTACCCCATTTCATTGGTCACAAAATGGGTATGTAGGATGTGTGAAAGTCGGTGGCCAATATAGGATGGTGTTATTGGATTTAGACACATATTTCCCAAAAGCACATAGTGATCTGTTTCGATTTTTCGACAAAGAAATCTCTGACGACCGAGAGACCATTGCCAATCCAAATTCCAACTCCGAAACTTGCATTTCCATGAGTATATATCAAAAACAATACGTCTTTTGGGTGACTTATGCAAAGATGATACGGTGTGTAAAAATTCCAATGGACGAATTGCCATGGACTGGTACGATAATAACCGGCTAATATTTAGAAAAACAAAACGAAAAAATAATTATGTGATGATAATATAATTATTATGACTACACGAAATATATGTTTGATCGGATTCATAATAGGATGTATGCTATTGGTGTGGTATATGACCTTTTATGGATCTGTATTGATGAAACATTTGACTGAAGGATTTGAGACAGAAACTGGATATCCTGTGAACGTCTACTTGATTAAAGGTACAATAAATGGTGTTTCTCCGACATTCAGTACTAGCTCAATGCCAGATTTGTCACCATTCACAGTAGTAAAAAAGTACGATGTAAAATTAGATGATGTCGATTTAAAAAGCATAGTCGAAGCAAAAGGTGTAACTGTAAATGACCATAAGGACTTTTATCCTATAGTAACTGATTTAATAAAACAGTCGGACGATTATTTGTCTTTACAGACTCAAATGGAAAGAACAGATTTATATCACATATATGTGTGGCCATCAATTGCAGAGGATAACCCATATACATATACAAGCGGAGGTACTCATGTGCATATTTCGTCTCCTGTACATGAAGGACAATCCACATTTCGAAACTTATTTACTCATCTTGCGGATAATACAGATGTGTTTAAGGCGTTTGTCCCAATACAATATCCAGTACAAGACCAAGTACAAGACCTAGTACAAGAGACAGCACAAGACCTAGTACGAAGCGAACCTCCCGTGTATGATAGTATGTCTACTGGGTCATCCGAATATCCTGTAAATTTATATATCGTACAAGACAATGTTTTCAAAGACGAACAAAGAAATGCTGCACAAATACAGGCAGACTTAAAAACAGGTGGATTCCATGTACGCAATCTTAGGACTTTCACAGTAGGTATAAAAAACCCTGCAAATGTAAAAGACACATTACTTCAAATAGATGATTACGCAGATCCAGAAGCATATCATCCTCTGTTGGATTTAGACGACCCGTCTGTACAGTTTGCTCTTTCAGAACAGGGGGTATATCATTTGTTTGTATGGCCGAGTTATATTAATGCGGGAAAATTTCCACGCTCTAAAATTTCTAACAAATACGGACCAAATGTTTCCAAAAAAATTCATATAGGTCATCATTATCTTAATAGCGACGGAAGTGTAGATTATGCATTTATTATGACTATGTGGAATATTAAATCCCTATTGTATCCTCTCTCAACACCACCTGCAGCTACCGAAGATATAGTAACCACACCAACCACACCAACCACGCCAACCACGCCAACTACACCAACTACCCCTGGGTTCAGTCTTCCTACGGATCCAATTTCCGTTTCTCATACTGTACATGTAACTGGCATTCCTTCACAAATCAAACACAACGTGAATGTGGTCAACAAAACTCCCGTATCAGACATTGTCGATGATTATGGACTCACCTCTTTGTCACGCAATCCATCTTATTTACCATCTTCATTGCCAACCCCCGAAATAACCACCACAAACCCCAACGGAAAAATGAATATCGCCTCTAGTTTTCTAGGAGCTCTCTTAAGTGGAATCACAGTCCAATCTTAAAAAATTGATCTTCTTATTGTTTTAAGTCTCTACTTAACATAATCAGTTATTGAATCGAAAAACCCGAACAATGAAAAACGTAATATTGATATTTGATGTAGAAACTTCCGGCTTATATAACGCCAACAAACCCATTGAAGAACAACCTTACATTCTTCAATTGAGCTATTTGTTGTATGACTTGTCTAACCATACCATTCTCCGATGCATGAACAGTTATGTTCGTGTTGGATCACAGGTTGACATTACACCTGAAATCACCAAAATCAATGGATGTAGCCAAGCACTTTGTGACCAAGGCCAATCTATTGTGGCCTTATTGACCAACTTTTATTATGATTACCAATTGGCCGATACAATTGTTGCTCATAATTTCAATTTTGATTCCAAGATTATTGCCATTGAATTCATTCGCAATTGGTCGTTGTTGAGTGTGATTGCTCCAGATGGACTAAACCTCTTTCACACAGATTACTTGTCCCAAGAACACAAACAAGTGATTTGTAGTATGATAGAAACAGTGCAACTCGTAAAAGCACTGTATAAAAATGCACGGCCCGGAGACGAAGCCCGTAAAAATTATAAATGGCCAACTTTGAGCGAATTGCATAAACATTGCTTTGGAAACGTACCGGACAATCTCCATAACTCCATGGTAGATGTATTGGTCACTCTAAGGTGCTTTCTGTTTTATAAATACAATCATAAAATAGAAGAGGATACAATGCAACAGCTCATCATTAAACACATTTAAACGATGGAGTTGTTTGTAGTAGTTGAGTGGGGGGATTGTGTTTTCTTTATTCAGTGTAATCATGAGGGAAAAATCGATTGCCTATTTTTTTTTGAAATCTTTAAAAAATAATTTCAATCGATTTCGTGTCATTTTTTATACGTCATTCAAAGAAAAAAAGAGGGGAAAAGAATCTCGTGTGAAGAACTTATTCTTCTTCTTTGCTATTCAACCCTCATTGGCCACCTCTTTGTGCAGAACTCGTTATGCGTTTTCCACCGGTTCTTCGTTTGCTACCGGTTCTTCGTTTGCCACTCATACTACGCTTCATACTTCGTTTGCTACATGTTCTTCGTTTGCTACATGATTTACGTTTTCCACCCATACTACGCTTCATACTTCGTTTCCCACCCATACTTCGTTTCATACTACGTTTCATACTACGCTTCATACTGCGCTTTTTTTGCTCAAAGAGTCCAAACATTATCAATATATACTATCCCCCACATATTATTCTAAGCAGAGCACATTTCACACACTTCTTCTTCTTGAACGGGTTTTCGTTTCTCCGGTTCAATCGTAAATTGTTGCGCATGGTGTCTCGGTCTACGTCTCAAATAATAGATCCCCGTTTTCAATCCTTTCGACCAACTATAAAAATGCATGGAAGTCATGGTGTTGTAATTCGGGTCCTCCAACCACAAATTCAAACTTTGACTCTGACATACATACGCTCCACGATCAGCCGACATATCAATCAAATCTCTCATCGGAATTTCCCATACTGTCTTGTATTTTTCTCGCACTTCTGCCGGAATATATTCTAACGTTTGAATACTGCCATTATTGGCCACCATGTGGTTTTTCAACGTTTCATTCCACATGCCTAAATCCAATAACTCTTTCATCAAATATTTATTCACCATTATAAATTCACCGGCAATCGTGCGACGACTATAAATATTACTTGTAATGGGCTCAATACATTCATTGTATCCCAATATTTGCGAGGTAGAGGCGGTTGGCATCGGGGCCAATAACAACGAATTGCGCATCCCTTTTTCCCGTACACGCCCTTTTAATGCATCCCAATCATACCGTCCAGACGAAGGTGTCACTTTCCACATATCAAATTGCAGTATTCCTTCACTGGCAGGAGATCCCATAAATGTCTCATAGGCCCCTTCCTGTTCCGCCATCTCACATGACTGTTCCACGGACGCATGGTATATTGTTTCAAATATATCGATATTCATTTGTTTCGATGTCGCACTTGAAAAAGGAAGACCAAACCGCAAAAATACGTCGGCCAACCCTTGCACTCCAATGCCAATCGGACGATGCTTTTTGTTACTAACTTTCGTCTTCGGTGTAGGATAATAATTCACATCAATAATCCGATTCAAGTTGTACGTGACAATCTTAGTCACTTCATGGAGTTTTTTGTAGTTAAATTCCAACGTTCCACTCTCCTCCGATTGTTCTATAAAGGCAGGCAACGCAATACTGGCCAAATTGCATACCGCCGTTTCATTCGGGTCAGAAAATTCAATGATCTCCGTACATTGGGAAGTACGGACCCCATTGAATACTCCGGCATGTTGTTTGGGTTCTGTGAAACAATACGTGTCGTCTTTGCGATCCAATAAAACCACCTTTTCCACTTTAACCATAGGATTCATGGTTTCACTCTCAATTTCCTTACAAGATAAATCGCAATTTTTGATGTAGGGACTATAAAACCGTAATCCATTTTGCATTAAATGTTTGATTTGAACAATGGTGATAACTAATAAAAAGTCAAGAGGTCCTTTGTGAATTGTTGTATTAATTCCACAGGTCTGAAGCATGAATTTGATATCTTGTAGAAAATAAATCGATTTGCATGGAATTTCCATGGTTGTTTGCGTTTTCTCATCAAAGTGACAAACATAGGGTTCCAAAAAGGCCGCTAACCAATCTAACTTGCTTTGTAAAGAATAATTCAACGGGACAAACAAATTACTGAAGTCGGCAGTATTGGCCTCCAACCGCAAACTCTTCATCCCAGTGTCAATGCCCAATTCCGTCGCCTTTTCACGTGTCAATTGATCGTATCCCTCTACAAGAGGCCATTGGGTACAAGTCTCAATGACATCGTCTGCGTTCAAGTGCTGGGCTTCTTTGGTAACTACTTCACCATTGGATATTCGAATGTAGAATTTGTGATAAGGCGTACAACGTATACTGCTACCGTCGTTTGTAAAGACTTCGATCAAATCTTGATCCACCCCGGTTTTCACAATTTCTACAGGACTGAATTCATTGCCATTCCATACATTGATGGTATTGTAGTCCGTCTTGGTATCTTCTGGATGATTTCCTGCCCACAAACTATAAATGGGGAATTGTCCTTGATCTGTCAATACTAAGGTTTCCGGGGCCACACACAAATTCGAGGATTTAATTACACCAAGATTTTTCTGATTTGATTTGTGATTGGCGGCATCTTTGTACAACAAATAAGGTGTACCGGTCTCCATTTGGGCATCCAATATTTGAAACCAAATGTCCCTTGCCGAGACCGTTTTACGTCCTTTTCCAGCGGCTTCGTACGATTCATACAATTGCTTGAAATCGTCCCCAGTCACATCGGCCAATCCTGGACATTCGTGCGGACACATAAATGTCCATGATTGATTGGCCTTGATCCGTTCCATAAACAAATCTGGAATCCAAAGTGCATAAAACAAATCGCGTGCTTTCAACTCTTCGTCTCCATGGTTTTTGCGCATTTGTAAAAACATTTCTGTATCCGCATGCCACGGTTCCAAATAAATGGCAAACGATCCATTGCGCTTGCCTCCCCCATTATGGATGACCCCATTGTGTATCATGTAACTGTGTACGTCTTTCATTTGTAAATCGTACAAGGTCCCTTCGTAGGTCACTTTGGCAATCGACTTCACTTTGGAATATAATTTGTGGTCGTGTATAAAGTATCGGGTAATGTCGTCCACTTTTTCCAATTGAAACAATTTACACAAAATATCTGCCCGAGGAATTCGAAGTACATAGGAAAGCTGCTTGGTAATCATAATCTTCCCATTGCATTCATCTGTGTTTTCGATACGACTTCGAACGTATCCCCCGGAAGGCACACCCATACGCAACAACAAATAACGAATGCCTTCTGCAAAAACACGCGAAATCGTTTCATACGTCAACTCATTGTGTTTGTGGCCATCTGCATCAATTATTCCATGGATGATTTGTTGGGCCTTTTCCAAGGGCAAGTGCAACCATTTGTTGGCAATGTGTTTGTTTTTGTGGACATCATAGACATCGCTATATCGGAATGGCATATCAATGTTTCGCTTCCATTCAATCAAATGGCTTTGTTTTCCTCCCATAGGAGTACTCTTGTATTGTACACATTTCGCACTTAAATAGCTTTGGATTGTCGCCAATATTGACGGGTCTGACTCCTCGGTAACCAATAAAAATCCACAAGACTGTTCATTGATCAATTTGCCATTGCCTAACAACAATCCGTAAAAATAACAGTCGGCCGAAGTGATCGAGGCCACATCACACGAATAGGTAGGTATGGCGGAAACCAAATAATCGTCTTTTGTAACGTCTTTGGCCTCTGTATATTGACATTGGATTTCTCCTCGTTCAATCCGTCTTTGAATGGTTTGATGGTCCGCCGATTTTTCTTGCGCAGGTAAAATCGACAATGGATGCTCCGGGGTGACCAATAATGGGTCAATGCAATGGGCATTTTGGATTTGTAGTAATTCTCCCTCATATGGATGCTCCAATACATTCTCAATGATTTCTGTGTGACCGAACTCGTTTATGATGGTGGTTTCTCCGGCAATCACATCGCGAATATATTGGGGACCATGGGTGGTATAAATCCATGTGTCCGGAGTTACACATTGATCCACGTATTTGGCAGTATTGTTAAATACTTTCAACATTGGAACAATGCCATTCGAAGTCCCATTGGTGCCTGTAATATGACTTCCTGTAGCTCGTACATTGTGAATGTGTAATCCAATGCCACCTGCCCATTTGGAAATCAATGCACAGTCTTTGAGAGTGTTGAAAATGCCGTCAATGCTGTCGTCTTCCATGGCCATCAAATAACACGAACTGAGTTGAGGTTTGGGTGTTCCTGCATTAAATAATGTCGGTGTGGCATGAGTAAAATATTTTTGAGACATGTGTTCGTAAGTTTCTACAATCTTCTCCCAATTGGTGCCGTGGATTCCGAGAGCCACACGTAGCCACATATGTTGGGGTCTTTCTAGAATTTTTTTGTTGACTTTCATTAAATAAGCACGTTCTAAGGTTTTGAATCCAAAATAATCGATTAAATAATCACGGGTGTAATCACACAACCCATTTAACTTTTTGTGTCCGATTGTAGAGAGACTTTGGTACAATTCTTTGGAGACTAAGGGTTTGTGGTTGTCGTGAATGTCTCTGAACTGATACAATTGAGTCATTACTTTGGTAAATGAAGAATCTGTGTTTTTGTGGTGATTGGAGATGGTGATTCTTCCTGCCAAAATGTTATAATCCGGATGTGTAGAGGAGAGAGAAGCACATTGCTCTGCAGTGAGTTCGTCGATCTTAGTGGTGGAGATTTTGTCATACAATTGGTCAATGACCTTCATCGCCAAAGAAGTATAGTTGATTTTGACATTGCCTTCCATGCCCACTTTGCGAATGCGTTGAAGGATTTTGTCAAAAGCAACGGGTTCCAGCTTCCCGTTGCGTTTGGTTACAAACATATCTGCGTCTGATGTCGTTGCCATGGTATTTGTTTAGTCTGTAGGGACAAAATATTTTTAAGTTGTTTGAATAAGAAAGAAATTAGAAAAGAATATAGAGCCTTTTATAGTATTTGATTACATAAATACCATACAGTTTTTCTTGAAATCGCATACAATGGAAACTGTTCATACAATGGAAACTGTTCATCAGACAAACACGAATACCCCCACCACCACCCGAAAAAACGTATGCTTTATCCACAGCACGATGTATCACATATGGAAGGATGAAGTGTTGTTGTATTTGTTACGTGCAATTGTAGAAAGTGGGTTAATTAACCAACTGTCAATGATTTACATCAACAATATTGGAGACCCTTTGGATCCAGCCAAATACAAAGAAATTCACGAATCCATTATTGTTCAAAATTTCAGTACTAGTTTAGATTTGTTTGAAAATTGTACCATAAAGTCTTTACACCAATACGCCAAAATTCATCCGGATACAAATATTTTGTATATGCATACCAAAGGAATCTCTCATGAAAAAGACAGTCAATTTGTACCTGGTATATTTTCGTGGATACGTTACATGATGTACTGTTTGGTACACCACCATACTTCGTGTTTGTCTTTGTTGGAGTTTTATGATACAGTTGGGACTAATTTCCGGCCATTTCAGGAAAGCAATACAAATCCAGACCATTATTCTGGGAACTTTTGGTGGGCACGTTCAGATTATATAAATAAATTGGCCGTACATCATCTCAAGGACAAATATCACGCCGAATTTTGGCTATTGGACGATCCGGTCAAAGAAGTATTGCATTACAATTGCTTTTCGTTGAAACATATGTACGAAATCGATTATCCTATTGAGTCTTACAAAGACGTAATTTCTCAACAATACAAAGAACAAGTATTGTATTGCACTTTTGGAAATGTTCCTGGATTGGGTTTGTGTAATCAATTGTATTCATTAGTCAATGTAATTCTCATGGGAGTTAAATTCCCCGGATTTGCCACTATTATTGTAGGTGATTTTTTAACCGATATTCACACAAACCAATCGTGTGACCCAAGTACCATTATTGATTTTTCACATATGAATAAATTATTGTTGTCGTATCAAGTGAAATTGGTCAAACATTCCAGTGTAAAAATGGAAATTGTCAAAGTGACCTTTGGTCGACGGCCTCATGTAGAAGTGGATATTACGTGGGATCCCCGGGTACCGAGCTCGA
>JGI24917J38488_100324_pt1 | contig 36196 bp, 30 predicted proteins | sample LinPfosmplate5_FD_38488 | JGI IMG/M metagenome (IMG submission 38488)
CGAGCTCGGTACCCGGGGATCCCACACCAATCATAGAAGATCCTTCTTGTTGATCCAATTGCCCGTCTTCAATCATCTTCAATACAATCAAAAACCGTTGCAAAATCAAGGGATCGATTTCGTCTTTCATCAAACGATTGAAAATATCCGTATAATTGTCATATAAAAACCTGCATTCTTCTTGGACAATAGAAAAAAATCCTTCAATATGCGTGAGACGCATTGCTTCATGTTCTCTTTTGAGTTCTTCCATGCGCTTTACATTATCGCGAATCTTTTTACTGTGTTTCAGTCTGCGAATATTATGCGTATTATCAACATAATCCGTTTCATCCATTATCTTCTTTAAATTGAGTTTTTCATCATGATTCAGTGACATTTTATATTATGTATTTAACGCACTTTTTATGTTATTTGTATACTTTATAATATATAAAAAGAATCTATATGTCAGATCCAAAAAATACAGTAGCAAGTACAAATATTCCACGAGCAATAACTCAAGCAATAAATAAAGGAAATACAACGACTCTAGAAACAAACGCAATTCCTTTAGAATCGACAACGAATTTAATGATCAAATATTTCGTCCCACCGGTTACGACCATGTATATGCAATGGGGTGAAACAGCCATGGTGTTATTATTTTTCATATTAATGTTTATAGGAATCGCATATTGGTATATTTACGCAAATTATTCGGATTATCAAAATCGTATTGCCGTTATTAGTAATGCCTATTTGTTTGGTAAAAATCCACAAATAGAGTTTGAAAACTATATTAAGAATGCACAAGCCAATACTTTAGGCGCTGCTGTAAATAATATTCAATCCGCAACCAGCGAAGTAGTAGAAGAAAGTTCTCGTCTGAACATGACTGCACAACGTCTTGCCAATACAGTTGCGACTGATCTTCCTCAAAACGCATCTGAAACAAGCAATTTAGGCATTTCTATATTAAGTAACATTGCGAAATTACGTGACACGATTTCTAAACTGGGTGGTAGTTTCGTATTGGGTAATTATATTAGTGACGGGGCCATTTCAACTGTAAAACCACCTTCGCAAACACCCGATTCAAATAAGTCACCATCGCCTTCTTAAAATCAAAGCTAATTATATATTAGTTTATATTTCATAATGACATACGTTCCAATTACTTATTATAGTTTTCATTTGCCATTTTTCGTCGCCTCATGGTTAATCATTGCTTTATTTACGACGTTTATTGCCATGATGTATCTTGCTTTCAAATACGAAGTATACAATAAACAAAATATTTGCGACCCAATGTTTTACTATGGAAAACCGTGTAACAACATGATGGCAAATATGATGTTAAACAATTCGGATTTCACATATTCCAAGCAGAATTTTTACCAAAGTTTAGATAAATATGATCCACAAACCGGGCAATTTACAGGTGCAAAGAAAACGATCCAAGATGCAGAACAGACGATTAATGACTCGAGTGAACCTGCTATACAGAAAATAATGCAAAAAAATGAGGACTTTATTAAAAACAATAATGCGGAAATCAGTAATATGACTTCGTTATTGCAATTACTCAGTTTGAAATATTTAGGAAACGTCGAAGAAAACATTGAACATACCAAGGGTCTAGCGCCAAGTGTCCAAGCACAATTAAAAGATATTCCAAATGAACTGCAAAATTTACGCGATTTAGTAAAAGAAAGCTTGGTTGACCCGTTATATACGCGTTATAGCGCTCCATTGAAAAAATTATATAATTACTTGACGGATGTAAAAGTATCTGGCACATAAATTAATTTTTCTCATTACAAATATATAAATTGTAATGAAAGGCAGAACTTCCTTTGGACTTATTATGGTGATTGTGGTATTGGCCCTTTTGGTCATCGGGGTAGCATTAACATCTACCACAAAGATTCGCGCTTATAACTTTTATGGTAAATTATCCAATAACGATTTAGAAGGTATGACAAACAAAGAAAAAGGACAAGAACGTGTTCGTTATGCAAAATACCCTAGTGGACAAGCTACAAACGTAGAAAACCAACACTTAATTGAAAGTGATGCTGAATGCAAATCCGCTCAACGTGTTCCTCAACTTCCTGGTGGTTTATATGGACCTTACCAAGATGAAAAAATCACAAGCTTTTCCGATGCAAAGGGTTCTTTAGCAGAACAATGTGCAAAAACATCAGGCGGTATGTCTAATTCCACCGGATACTTATGTTTGGACAAAAGTCAAATGAGTCTTTTGACTACCCGTGGTGGTAACCAAACATGCGGACACTGTGTTAAATCTTCATGCAATTGTGTTGGACCATGCAACTGTAAACAATAAATTAATTGTTTTTAGTAGTAAAACAATAATCACAATAACAAATTGATTTCGACCTATCTGGGTCAACATCAATCAAATCATTTACCCATTGGTGTTTACAATGTTTTTCAATATATACAGTAATTTCATCCAATATATTTTGGAAATTGTCTGACCGACAGTCTTTAGGAATACTTTGTAAAGAGAATTTCGCGTTAACAAGCAACGCCAATTCGTCCATATGATTATGTATACAATCCTTCAGCATATACATAATCAATTTTGTTTATAGTGGTTACATTAGTCTTCAATTACAATTGACTTCGATATTTTTATTTTACGACCTTGTTTATAAGCGTTTAAATGAAAAAACAAATGTTCACAACACTCAGTAAATTCGTCATCACATTTCACATCTATATTAAAATGTTTTTTTACAAACTTTATTGTAGCGTCGCGTTCTTCGTCACAAATCAATGGTCTAATATTTTTATACAACCCGTCGTAATGAAATCCTTTAAACCGATTTGCATTATAAATGCAAAAACCGTTAAATGCAGAAATAACAGAAATACTATTTGTTTCACAGGTCGTTAGTTGTTTTTTTATATATTCCTCCATTTTTAAGACTACTTTCTTACTTCTTCTTCCAAAACCCCAAGCATGATGTTTAAAATCTTCCAACATTAATGCCCATATATCATAATAGTGTTTTTGATTAAAGGATATACAGTCCCAATCGTCATTGTATATATTCTGTAAATGATCGTAAATAACTTGTGCATTCCATTTTGCACAACATCGATTATCGGAATCCACCATTATAAAATAATCAATATTTTCCAATTGATTATACACAATATCTAAACACGTATTTCTCGCCTTTGCAATACGAACCGTTCTGGCTTTATTGTTATTTTTAATATTTTTTAATATTACGTTTTTCGGATTTTTTTGTGCATATGCTTTTAATAATGTTTCACTATTATCCTTGCAATTATCATAAACAAATATGCAATATAGCTCCAAAGGAAATGTTTTTAATAACTCTATATTCGAAAAAATCCGCTCTAAATATTTACCACAATCTCTCACACAAAAACATAAAGCAATATTCATGTAATAAAAAAACAATAGATAATTGTTTTCTTAATAATACAAATTCACAATACGAATGATGATTTCCTAAATATACAACGCTAATATACTTTGATTTTGTTCTTCTTCACTTTTGATCAATTTACGCACTTGCTCATAATTGACCTCAATGGGAAACTGTATTTTCAGATCCATTTCCTTTTCAAACAAATTCTTTTCGGGTTTCATTAATCGGAACAAATTGAGTTTCGTATGAATTACCTCTAAACATCGCTTCAAGTTACGAACACCTTCTTCTCCCTTTGTCAATACCTTGTTTCCAATGATTTCTTTAATCGTTTCATCGGGGATTTTCAACTCGTCTTCGCTAAAACTCACTTGTTCTCTTATTTTCGGAAGCAAGAAATCCCGAGCAATTATGAGTTTTTCCTTTGCGTCATAACCATTGGTTTCAATACGATACATTCGATCGCGCAAAATCGGATTTATTTTCGATTCGTCATTATAACTAAAGATAAATAAACATTTGCTCAAATCGAAATCGATCTCTGCGAAATACTTGTCGTGAAATTGACTGTTTTGAGAAGTATCCGTCAAATGGGTCAAAATACCGATGATTTCTTGTCCACGTGCACTATCACTGACTTTGTCTAACTCGTCAAAGTATATTACTGGATTCATGCACTTACTATCCATTAGGATTTGAACGATCTTTCCCCAAAGACTACCTTCATATGTATAACTATGTCCTTCTAAGAAACTCGAATCACCCGTGCCTCCCAATGCAATGAACGTGAATTCGCGACCTAAGATTTTACTAATACCTTCTTTTACAAGGGACGTTTTACCGGTACCAGGAGGTCCTTTAATCGCAATTGCACTACCGAGTGCATTTGGATTCGTAATCCATTGACCGATCATTTGCATGATCTGCATTTTAGCGTCATTGAGTCCATATACACAATCGTCGAGTGTTTTCTTTGCATTTTCCATGAAATCACTACAAACATCAATTCCATCTTTTCTGGATACACTGAGATTTCTATGAGCACCAAACGGAATACGCATAAATGCATCTACCCAAGTTTTCAATTTGTAATATTCAGGATCTCCGGGTTCCATAGAACGCAACATATTAACCTTTTGTAATACAGTTGCCTTATATTTAGGCGGAATTGAACTATTCAATAATGAAAGTCGATATGGTTTCTTTATATCGATGTGTTCATTTACCTTCTTGAGTTCCTTCATTACACGCAATTGTTCCTGATTACTCATTTCCTTTTTGAAATATTCTAACTCACCTGGACGTTTTGTGCCATTGTTAATTAATTTGTGGTATTTTTTCGCATTTTTCATGCGCGATTTTTTGATCAATTTACGAATCGATTGACGACAGTCCTCGAGTTGTTTGGTGAGATGTTTGCTTTTCGGATTCGCCTTTACCTTTTCACTGAGATGCTTTTTGAGTTCAACCAATTCCTTGTATTCATTGTCGACTATATTTAACTCTTCTTCATTTTCCTCAGACGTTTCGGTTTTGTTATGACGCTTCTTTTTTTTATTCTTTTTATTCTTTTTTTCCTTTTTCGCCTCGTCATTCTTTTGAATATTTTCCGGCATTTCGATAGTTTGGTAGTTTTCCTTCATAAACGTTTTTTCATCATCACTGTCACATTCGTCATTGTCTTCCACGAGAACATCTTCATCATCTTCCGTTCCTAAAATCGCCTGTCCACCGCCTCCCATTGTCAAAATAATGTTGAAATCACTCGCCGATTCCAAATCGTCATCATCATCATAATCAGAATCGTCTTCTGAGTCTAAATCGATTTCCTCCTCGTCTTCATCTGAAGAAGAATCATATTTCTTCTGCTTCTTTGTTTTCTTCTTTTTAGAAACAATCGTATTTTTTTTCACCTTTTTATTTTTTTCTTCCTTTTCATCCTTTTTGATTTTTTGATTAATATAGTTTGAAGGAAACAATGCGGCTAACGTTTTACGCAATTCTTTTGGATCCAAATCCGATTCATCTTCTTCATCATCATCTTCTTCATCTTCATCTTCATCTAAATCAACATATTTGCGATTTGCTTTGTTATTCCTCTTTGATTTACGTCTAGGTGGAACATATTCCGATTCATCATCTTCTTCATCCGATTCATCATCTTCGGAATCATCATCGCTAAGTGTTTCATAATCATCGTCGTCGGACGATTCATATATTTCCCCTTCCTCTAAACTAATTACTTCGTCGTCGTCGTCATCGCGATTATTTTTACGCAATTTCTTCGACGTAGTTGACTTGTTTTTGTCGGTGTTTTTCAATGGCATGTTTTAGTATTCAATAACGAATTATTTAAATGGTGATTCTTATTATTTATATTTTCAGAATCAATTTTTCGCAAAGAAGAAAATCGGCGTTTTTGCTAAAATAAAGTTTAGGAGAAAATTGATTTGTATTGTTCATTATGAAACAATATAAAATTTAGACTTGTATATTATACTAAACAATGCCGCCATCATTAAAATTAAATGAATACAAGGCGCCTTCTAAAATCATTGGGGTTCAATTTAGTATGTTATCTCCCGAAGAGATTCGAAAGAACTCTGTTGTGGAAATCACCAGTCGAGATACATACAATAATAATAAACCTTTAGTCGGAGGCATGTTTGATCCCCGCATGGGTGTTTTAGAGCCAGGTATTATTTGTCCTACAGATGGATTGACGTATATTGATACGCCGGGATATTTTGGACATATTGAACTTGCTCGTCCTGTATTTGCGATTCAGCATATTAAGGATATTATGAAAATCGCCCGGTGTGTGTGTTTCAAATGTAGTAAATTATTAATTAATAAAAACACCCATAACCACATAACCAAATGGAAATCGGATACGAGATGGGATTATGTTTCTAAATTGGCTTCTGGTGTAAAACGCTGTGGCGAAGCAACAATGGACGGATGTGGATGCAAGCAACCCGATATTAAGTTGGAAGGCATGGCAACTATTTTAGCCATTTGGGAGAATATGGATACCGAAAAAGAAGATAAAACCATTACAATGAAATTGACACCCGAAATCATCTTGAAAATATTCAAGCGTATTTCCGATGACGATGTTACATTCATGGGTTTCCATCCTCTTTGGTCTCGTCCCAATTGGATGGTGTTGGAGGTGCTTCCTGTTCCTCCACCTGCAGTGCGTCCTTCTGTAAAACACGATGCACAACAGCGTAGTGAAGATGATCTGACACACATTTACATTAATATTATTAAAACAAACAATATTTTGAAGGAAAAGATGGCGAATCATGAGACCAATGCCAATGTAATCGACGGTTGGTTTAATATTTTGCAGCACTCGGTTGCAATGATCGTAAACAACAAGATTAAGGGCGTTGCTCCAATGGCACAGCGTTCAGGTCGTCCTCTAAACTGTATTATGGGACGATTGAACTCGAAGAATGGTCGTATTCGTGGTAACTTAATGGGTAAACGTGTTGATTTTAGTGCGCGTTCGGTGATTACAGGTGACCCCAATTTATCTGTTCGTGAATTGGGTGTTCCTCTCAAAATCGCCATGAATATTACCAAACCGGTTATGGTAAACGATTTGAATCGCGAATATTTGATGAAATTGGTGCAAAATGGACCTGAAATTTATCCTGGAGCCAAAATTTTAGAGCGTAAAAACGGTGAAAACATTTCCTTGCGTTATGTAGATCGCGATTCGCTTTATTTGGACAATGGCGACGTGGTTCATCGTCATATGACAGACGGAGATGCGGTATTGTTTAATAGACAACCGAGTCTCCACAGAATGTCTATGATGTGTCATATTGTTCGTGTAATGAAGGTGGGTGATACATTTCGTATGAATGTAGGTGACACCAAGCCTTATAATGCGGATTTTGATGGTGATGAGATGAATATGCACATGCCTCAAAACGTATTGGCGGAAACAGAGTTACGTGAATTGGCTGCGATCCCTTATCAGGCCATTAGTCCTGCTTCCAATTCGCCGATTATTGGTATTTACCAGGATTCTTTGTTGGGATCGTATCGTTTGACCCGACCGAACATTGATTTTACCCCATTGGAAGCCATGAATTTGCTGATGATGTATCCTCATGTTCGTCCTGAGGAACTTCGTAAAGAAGATGGCAAGAAATTGTCGTCATTTGAAGTGTTATCGCAAATCATGCCACCTTTGAGCGCTACATACAAAACAAAGACCTTCAAAGAAGGAAAGGACGATTATGCAACTTCAAACAACGTGTTGGAGATCCGCAATGGTAAGTTTTACCGCGGTCAATTGGACAAATCGGTTATTGGTTCGACTACGAAGGGTTTATTGCATCGCATTTGTAATGATTTTGGTAATATGGCTTGTGTAAATTTCAATGACAACTTGCAAAACATTGTAACAGAATACTTGAAAACAAGTGCGTTTAGTGTAGGAATTAGTGATTTGATTGCAAATAAGTCCACACAAACACAGATTTTACAAGTCATTGCCAAACAAAAAGGCGAAGTGCAAGAGCTCATTGAAAAGGTCCATTTGGGTATTTTCGAAAACAATACGGCCAAGTCTAGTAATTTGGAATTCGAAACCAGTGTCAATAATATTTTGAATAAAGCGACGGAAGAAGCGGGTAAAATCGGTCGCGATAGTTTGGATCCCAATAATCGTTTTGTGATTATTGTAAATTCGGGTTCAAAGGGTTCGCCCATCAACATTTCCCAGATGATTTCTTGTTTGGGACAAACCAATGTTGAAGGCAAACGAATTCCGTATGGTTATGACAGTCGCACATTGCCTCATTACCACAAATTCGATGACAGTCCTGGAGCACGTGGTTTCATTGAAAATTCCTATATTTCAGGTTTAACCGCTCCTGAACTCTTCTTCCACGCTATGGGTGGTCGTATTGGTCTTATTGATACAGCAGTAAAGACATCGCAAACGGGTTATATTCAAAGACGTCTTATTAAGGGTCTAGAAGATCTCAAGGTCGAATACGATATGACCGTTCGTAACAACAAGGGTAAGATCATCCAATTCACATATGGCGACGATGGTTTTGACACAACCAAAGTAGAAAACCAAACCGTCCCTTTGGTTGGAATGAGTATCGAAGACATTTACATGCGCTACGATATTATGGGTGTGAATGACCAGGACAATGACTTGCTTGCAGTATATACGCGCGGAACTATTTCCCGACTAAAGAAACAACGCAAAGAAACCCAAGGAATTTGTCAAAAATACATTATAAATATGATCGACGCACGTAACGATATTGTAAATAAGGTGTTTAAAGGGAAAAATGAAAACTCCATTTCCATGCCCATTTCCTTCCAAAATACCATTGCAAATATTCAAGGACAAATGGAATTGAACAAACACAATGCCATTGATATTACCCCTTTGGAAGCTTTCCAATTAATCGAAGAAAATTACAAGAAAATGAACTCCTTTACTCATGCTCCTTTGACAGAGCTCTTCAAAACCATGTATTATTATTATTTGACACCCAAGGAATTATTAGTAAACAAGCGATTTCATCGCAAAGCACTTGTAGCACTTTTAGACAAGATTTCCTTTAAACATAAGGCTTCGCTTGTTCATCCAGGTGAAATGGTCGGTGTGATTGCCGGTCAATCTATTGGTGAACCGACCACACAATTAACACTGAATACCTTTCATTTAGCAGGTGTTTCGAGTAAATCGAACGTTACGCGCGGTGTGCCGCGTATTGAGGAGATCTTGCGTTTGACGAAGAATCCGAAAAATCCCTCTCTAACGATCCATTTGAAACCGCAAGACGAGGAGGATCAGGACAAGGCTACGACATATGCCACAATGATGGAGCATACGAAATTGGTGGATGTAGTGAAATCGATTCAAGTGTGTTTTGATCCGAATCCAACTGCCACGAATATTGAGGATGATGTGGAGCTCATGGATCAATATTATGCATTTGAGCAAATGATCGACGAATGCATGGACGATGCAGATGCAGGACAAACAAACGAGCAGGCCAAATCGAAATGGATTATTCGTATGGAAATGGACCACGAGACGTTGTTGGACAAAAACATTACCATGGATGATATTCACTTTGCAGTAAGTAATAGTCAATTTGGATCGGATATTTCCTGTGTATTTTCCGATTACAATAGTGAGAAATTGGTATTCCGTGTGCGTGTAAACAGTTCGATATTTCAAAAGACGAAGAAAAAGGGTGTTCCAGAAACCCTTGATCAATCCGACGAGATTTATTTGTTAAAGAATTTTCAGGATGCGCTTTTGCATAAAATCGTATTGCGTGGTGTAAACAATATTGCAAATGTAAGTGCACGTAAAATCCAAAACTCGGTCAAAAGCGAGCACGCGCCTTTTGTGAAAAAGGCACAATTCGATTATGTAAGTGAAAACCAAATGAACATTAACAAAGAAGACGGTAAATTTGTAAAGAAAGACATTTGGGTATTGGATACAACCGGAACCAACTTACTCGATGTATTGGGATTGGATTATGTCGATGCCACGCGTTTATTTAGTAATGATATTCGTGAAATGTTCGATGTGTTTGGTATTGAAGCCGCGCGCCAAATGATTTACAATGAAATGGTGGAAGTAATGGAATTTAGCGGTGTATACATTAACTATCATCATCTTAGTTTATTGTGTGATCGTATGACGTGTAATATGAATATGGTGCCTATTTTCCGTTCCGGTTTATTGAACGACAATGTAGGACCTATTGCCAAAGCGACGTTTGAAGTCCATACAGAAGTCTTCTTACAAGCAGCACGTCACGGTGATTTCGATCATATGCGTGGTGTATCGGCCAATATAATGTGTGGCCAAACGGGTAATTATGGAACACATAGTTTCCAATTGGCACTCGACATGGAAGAAATGGAAAAACACGATGCTTTTGAAGTAAAGGAAGAAGAAGACGAAATCGAGAAAATGTTTAAGTTGCAAGATGGTAACGAAGATTGCTCCAAAGGTAAAATTACCATTCAAAATAATATTGCAAATATTCACGTGCAAGGGGATTCGGGAATATGTGACGATGACTACGACGCGGGATTTTAGGTGAAAATAAAAAAAATTGTGTATATTGTATATAATGGATTTTCTGTTATTTTTAATCACATTTGTGTTATTCTTTTTATTGACACCTGGCGTATTGGTAAACTTACCACCAAAAGCCGGTAAACTAGTAACCTCATTGGTTCACGCTCTCTTATTTGCCATTTTATGGTCTTTTTTCAATTGGCTACTGACCCCTTCCGCAGAACCCGCACCGAAAAAGAAAATCGAAATCGTTGTAAAGGAAAAACATGACGATGATGCTGTAGATGATAAAAAGGATTCAAAGAAAGAACCAAAGGAAGAAGTCAAACATGAACTTGTTTTAGAGCATGTTGGTTCTAACATCAAAAATAATACGAGCACTTTCAGTCTAGAAAAGTAAATAACTAACGAAAATTTTGGCAAATTTTAATTTACCAAAATTTACTATTATGGGCAATGAAAACCGTTTTTCCGTTTATTTGTTAGAAAAGGACGTAATGGAATACGTAAACGCTAAAAACAATTACAACAAATACGATGAACAATATAGTATTTGTGAACCAACTGAAAAAGAGGAAAACAAAAGGAAAAAATCCTTTTGGTATAAAAAGTATTTGAGTAAAATGAAGTATTTGGAGGAAAATTACCGTAAAACCAATGTGTATACCGATTATCATAGACAATTGGAAGCGCCTCCTCAAAACGTTGTATTGCCGCTACCGGAGATTCCAATGGCAGTTGCAACCCCCATTCCAAGTGCACCTATATTGAATGATTAGCTTATTTTTTCCTCTTGGAAATAATATGATATTTCAACAAATAATTGTCTATACTTTGCCAATTGTTTTGGTATTCCGACTTTCCGTCGCGGGCTTCTACAAACATATTGTTTTTCATATTTTCCAAGGAAACACTGGGCATTAACAAGTGATACGAGGACCCTTCATTTAATCTTCGATCCACCGGACTGCGAATGAAATAATAGCGTTCATTTGTGTGTGATTGTCCACCTATATGGAGCCAATTTATTACATTACTCAAATATTTAAGCGTCGTTGATGAAAACAAAATCACCGGTATTTTATTGTAATTGCAAAACACCCAATAATCCATGTCGGTCAAGTAATAATCGTCGTTAAACACTGCTTCTTCCAATGTCAGGGTTTTCGATTTCACTTTAGTCATGAGCTCGGTTTTTCCCTGTTTGTTTAGAATATGGACGATTTTGCTGGCATTGTCGTTGTGTTTCATTAGTTTTGTATAACCTTTCCAGAGCGATGTTTTGACATTTTGTATGGATATACTCGCACCCTTGTGAATGTCTTGGAAAATGTAAATCAATGGCATGAATGTGCAGACCTTTGTTTTCTCGAAAATAAGTTCCTTCACCTCGGATGGAAACAATGGTTTCCAAGAGCCGGGTTTCTCATTTCCAATGACTTTTGCCCGGGTTTCTTTGATACAATCGAGCAAATAATCACTAATCACAGGATCAGCGTCTTTTTCTTCTTTTTCGTCTTGTCGAATGAGCTCAGCTTGTTCCTTTAAACTTACCTTATTACTGTATTTCTGACTCATAGAAGGCTGTGCATTGTCATAACTAATGTTTGTCACGTATTTGTTTTTACTATAAGGAACCAGATCGACAAAATAGTCTTTATTTAGCACACTTTCCAAGAGAAAGAGTTCGTCTTCGTTAATTTTGAATTCCGATGAACCTATATTTAGGAACTTTTTCGGTTCCAGCATAAACACACGGATTCTTTCATAGCGCAATAACTCGTCGGCCAATCGGGCAAAATAGACCCTGTCATTATCCCTTTGTCCAAGCAAATGATATTTAGGAAAAACATTCGCACAATTTCCTTGTTGCGTGATTAAACACGTTTTCCATTCGTTTCCTGTGGTCGATTCACATGTGTCCTTTCCTTTACACACCATTATCGAGCGAATACTATCCAAATCCTCTGTTTTGATCTCTTGGAAACTCACATAAGGTAACATCAAGTTGCGCAGTTCTTTTTCTAATGCCTGTAGTTGTTTCTTGTATAACAGATCATTATTATCAATAATGTCCAAGACCGCTCTTTTAGACTTGTAATGATTTTGTTCATGAAGCAACATTCGCGCAAGTGAACGGAATACATTGTAGAAATCGGTTTCCAATTTGATCTTCAATATGGTTTCCATGCGTTTTTTGTCTTGCTCGGTATCCGTGGTTAATACTTTATTCGCCTGTTTACCATCTGGCAATATATAGCTCGAATGCTTGACAATGGGAATACCGTCTTCGTCAATGACTTGGGAAGGGGGGTTGATTTGAACAAACTGGTTGGTATTTGTCAAAAACCCCACTACCATTTCGTCTTCGACGATTTTCACTTTCACATTGCACGGAATTTTGCCTTCGCTCGTGTTATAAATGTTTTCCAGACGATCGCGCGTCATGCGATAATCCAACCATAGATCCTCATCATCCATGAACTTCGATTCCATATTTTCTAATTTCGCCGATGGATAACACGGCACGTAAATCGTCGATTGATCTTCTTCCTTGTTTACTAAAAACGCAATTGTCTTATTACGATAATTCGTAATTTGCACATTCACGTTATAATGGTATGTTTTGAGGAGACGCAATAAGTCTTGTGCTGGAATTGCCTTTTTAAATGTATATTTCTTTGGCATACTCGGCATAGGCACACAATATTTTTGCGATGTTTTATGGATCAATTGCAACATATCTTTAATGGGTTCCATTGCGGTTTGTTCCAAGAATGCCTTTTTCATGAAAACGTTTTGATTACGCACATCGGTCGATTTCAATTTGTAAACCACATCGCGGTTTTTATTTACAACCACGTTTTTAATAATGGTTTCCCCTTTTTTCAATTCATACATAATGTCATTTGTTTTAGATGAAACAATGGCGTCTTTACTTTCGTAAAAATGAACGGGTTCGAAATAAATGTCTTGTTGCAATAAAATAATGGTTTCTTTACGACTGTCAAATTTCACACTTGAAAATACATTCGACGGACATACATATTGGACCTTTTCGTAAATGTCGCTTTCGCTGACTTTCAAAATGGCTAAATTGAATCCGTCTCTCATAATGGACGGATTTTCCATACAAACAATATCCCACAAAAACGAATAATCGAGTTCCGCATCTACGTCTTGGATATAGTCCAAAAAATTCTCGTAAGAAGCAATGGTATCTTCTAAATAATCCAATTGGTCCTCTATTTGTAAATCAATTGATCCGAAAAAACGCGTGTCCTTGTATTTATTAATATCAATCGTTCCTAAATCCACCGTTTTCGGCTTGAAAATAGAAGGCAAATTACCGTTTTGCACCTGCAAAAAGAGATCCAAATCAATTAAAGTAGCCAGTTTCTTCGACATTTCATCTATTGTTGGGATTTCCTCTAAACCTTGCTTATAAGCATAATAATAAGCAATCACACCCATAAAAGAACGCTTATCGTTTTGCTCTAAACCATAACGTAATAAACACGACGTATTGGACATGATGAAAGATGGATTTTGTGGATCAACAAAGCGAGAACTGTCTTCGTCGAAAAAGTGTTGCACGGAAATCGGCAAAAATCCCCAGCGCTTTTCGGGTAGTGGATATGTTACCGGACCAATTACATATGCCTGCGTTTTCATTGTGACTTGTTTTCCGTCTTTTTCACCATCATCTTCGTCCAAACATTTTTTACGGCGCGTTGTTTGGTCTTTCGAATCCCATGATTTTCCGAAACAACAAGGTGCACACAAACCGTCGGGATGTTTTTCTTTTTTGAGGAATCCCGGAACATGTTGCAAATACTTGCCGTCTTTCATATGGACTTTTGGATAATTGAATTCATATACATAAGCGCCCTTTGGAATACGATCAGCGCCCTTTGGAATAACGTTTCCGCATTTTCCCGCTTTTACGTCTTCTTCACTCATACTCATATTTGTTAATAAACACCAATAACGTGGACAAACATACCAGTTTTTCTTATTTGGATCGGAACCATAATATAGCGCGTGACCATAGGAACCTGGATTGGTTTGGTCGATTTTCTCTTTTTCTTCGTCTGTTAAAACGACAGGTTGTCTGCGATCTCCAGACGGACATGCTTTCGAATAAAGCGGATATTTACTGGTTTCTTCTGTGACAAATAGAGTGGGATCCAAGTCCATCATTCTCCTGAAAAATGGTGTGGGGTTTTTAATCGATTTTCCTTCGAGTTCTTTTTTCTTTTCTTCTAAATCTTCGGCACTGTTTTCACCGCCATAGCTCAATGATTCATTTTCTCCTTGTTCTCCTTCTTCCTCCTCTCCCTCGTCAAAATCGTAATCATAATCTTCTTCAAACATAATTCCCATTCCCTTGGCGGATTCTTCTTTCGACTCTTCTTCTTCACCAAAACGAACGGGCTGTGCTAAATAATTACCAACAGGGAGTTGTGTGCCGACCGCGTGAATAATGTTTTCCACTTCCGCTTCTTCTTGTTTACCTTTGAAGGGTTTTTTAAAGAAATCGACTTTGCTTTTCTCTAAACCAATGGTTTTCGGATATAAGGATACGCGAACAATGGTGTCCAAGTAAATGAAAATATTGGGTATATATTTGTGGGACGTGATATCATGAATCGTGACAACGAGTTCATTTTTGAGCGGCTTCATTTTCAATGTAATTGGAAACCCGGGATTTTCTACGATTCTTTCTTTAAACAATTGGTATTGAGAACGGAATTCGCCATAGTCCAAGATGGCTTCTTCGTGGGTCATGTTGTATTCATCGACGAGCATTTGCAAGATCTCCTCGTTGCTGTTTCCTTTGCCCACTAATTCCACGATTTTCGCGTTTTTGGCGTCCATTTCCTTGTAATTTTCCACGCGTTTTAAGGTGATCTGAGCACTTTTATGGATCTTGTCTTCATGGACATCGAAAATGGGATACAAAAAAGGTTTCTTTTGCAAATCCAGTTTTTTATCCAATATCATGGAAAATCCGTATTGAATATTGACGTTTTTCATATTGTTGTCTTGGAAATTCGTAAAAGAAGTCGTGCTATAGCCGAGAGGTTGCAACAACGTTTTTATGTTTTGAAACAACGGATCGAGATGTGTAAATAAGTATTTTTCCAAGACATCCATTTCCACGGGATCCTTTAAAGCACAATGTATTAAGAATTTGCCGTGATGGTCTACGTATACATGAATCGGATCGCTTTCTTGTATGTAAATCGAAATGTGGTTTCCTTTGCGGAGTTCCTTGTTTAGGCGAAAAATAAGTGCGTCTTCCAAGAAGGGAATTTTCTTACCATTGTTCGAAATTTCATTGGAATACAGGCGATACATGTTTTCCCTGCGAATACCGGGATTGTATTTAATAAAGGGGATTTTCTCCGAACTGTGGATTTGTTTAAAAAGGAAATCGAGCGGGAAAATTTTTTGCGCATAATCCGAATACAACGTAAACGATATTTCACGGACGCCTTTTTCGCTATATTGCAAATCGGATTTTTTCGACAAATAGATTTCATAATACAAATCCACGATTTCGTTGCGGTATTTTAGCCATGAGCTATATTCCTCCTTGTATTTTTCGTATAAGACCTCTTTTTCCGCAATCAACGCTTCCTGGTTATCCACATTTAATTGCGGATAATACAACAGTGTCATGTATTTTTCACTAATACCATGTTTCAAGGAGAAGTCCAAAACGTTTTTTCCAAGACAAACCATAATATCCGTTTGCCCTTCATCCAAATAATTTAGCAACAATGAATTTTCCATGGAATAAAGAGCATTTTTCTCGCGAAATTGATAGCGAATCGGACTCGTAGAGATCTGTGTAAAATAGGGGTTTGAAGGAAATAAGAAGTCGAATTTCGATTGAAAATCCATACCAATCGGAACAAAGATCTTACCGCCATATGTTTGTGCACATTGATTCCAATCGGACCATGAATAATTGGTTTTATCGGGTGAAAACGACATCTTTCCTTCAAACGTACGTTGCGCCCCAACGTCTAGACTCAATAAACTGGAATAATAGTAAAATTCCTCCTTGGTCATTGTTTCGCGCTTGTTTTGCGTGATTTGTAAAAAGACTTCGTCAAAATCAATATTCATATGTTTAGAGGAATACAAATAGAGTTCTTCTGGACTGCAAGTAAAATGCTCCTTTTGTTTTGCATAATACGATTCGAGCTCTTGGATTATTTTGTATTTGGCAACGCGAATCGTATCGTCACTATGCATAAACAACTCGGAAAATACGAATTCGACGTTTTCTTTTTCAAAATAAGCCAATTCCAAATCGCTAAATAAAGAATGAATCGATGACTTGTCTTTTGTGTTGGCACAGAAAATATGAACCCTATTTACTTTTCCCTCATCGTCTAAAATAAATGCTTTATATATTTGATTCGATGGAATTTGCATTTTTGTTTCTAAATTGGGTGATGATTCCATTATATATATACCGGTGAATATATAAAACACTATGGTTTAGCGTGTTTGTTTCAATAAAGACATGCGAGGCTATACACAATTTTCTTGGAAAAGTGTGTACAATGACCGACTTATTCGTGGTCGTAATAAGGATTGTCATGAATATCCATTCCACAATATTCAACTGGATCGTTTTTATAATCACGCGGTATATGAACACCACATTCTTTTGCGTTTTCCAAGAGGAACTTAAAATTGTCCCAAAATTCTTGTTTATGACCAATTGATTTTGTAGCTACATGTGCCATTTCATGGATCGCAACAAACGTAAGGGTGTGTTCGTCAATCAGATTGTTTTCGTTTTCCTTCTTTTTGTTTAAACAAAAGGCAATTTTTTCGCCCTTGTTTTCACTATAAGCGGTGTAAGTACTTGTAGGTAATGTTTCGCATATTTTTTGGGGATTGTAACCATTGACTAAACGTTCTACATTGTCTTCATTGGGATATTTTTCTTTTACGTATTCAACCACTTCTTTACATTTACTCGTTACAATGGCTAAAATATCCGCGGCTTCCTGTAATTTATCGCGCTCTCTTACACAATATTTATTACCATCTACCGTCGACACAATACATTTTAGTTGAAAACTATCGGAGTGATAATAAATATACGCGCATATTGCTAAAATAAATAAAATCAATACACAAGTAAACCAATCCGTTTTATCCATATAAAATAACAAGAGAACTTTGCTTTTTCGTTAAATTTCATTGAAAAAATGAAATTTAAATTATATTTTTTGTTTACTTACCAACTGTGCATCCAAGTTCTAATGGAACACGAGCAAGGTCAGCTTCGTATGTGCTGTTGTTCCATGGACCTACATTTTGCTTTTCAATAACAGGATCAGAACGAAGTTGCAAGTTAGCGTTCTTAAGTGTTTGTCCAATGGTATCCAAACCAATCAAGTTACCTGCTTGCAATAAGTCAGGTGTAATTGGTTCAGAATTATTTACAGGGTTCAAAGCAGCCCATTGACTATTTTGGTCCTTAGGTAACAATTCCTTAGGATTTGCAACAGGTTGAAGTTGATATCCGGAAGCTCCGGCTGTAGCAGGAACTTCTTTTGTCATAGGCTTCTTGTAGTCATCTACAGAAGCAGCCTCTTCTTGACCGTCTAAATCGGTTTGTGCGTATGGTTTTACACTAGCAGCATTTTGCATTTGCATTGCATCTTTTACTAAATTTTTGGTATTGGAATATGACATTAGAGCCCAAATGATTAAAAGAACAACAACTACAACAAATACCCATTTTGCATTGTCGCTTTTGAAGAACTTAACAAAGTCTTTAAACATTTCTTATATAAACGGTGGATATAATTTTTATGAGGAAAAGAGGTTTTTTCTAAATATTTTATTCACCGGCGATTGCCATTTCTTCCATCCATTCATCTTCACTTTCACTATCGCTATCCAATTCATAGGTTTTCTTAATATTATTTGCCTCTAAATATGCGTCGAGTGCCATTTTCTTTGCTATTTTTGCCTTTTTGCGAGCCTCGCGATATAATTCATAAAAAACATCTTTCCTTTCCTTAATTTGAATCGTGTCTTCTTCCGGTAAAATAGCAGCGTCTAAATCTATTTCAAAATCCTCTAAATCCTTCTCTTTTCCTAAAGATGTTTCTTCTAAGAATTCTTCTAAATTCCCCGTGCTATCTTCCAATACTATGTTTTCATCGGGTTTTTCTTCTTCCACATCCGAACCATCTTCCATGATTACTTGTTCTTCTTCTTCTTGGTTATCTATATTCACTTGATCCGATTCATCAAAAGTCGTAACCATGTTTTCCATTTGATTGTTTTCGAAAGAATCAGTTTTTTCTAAAGTTTCTGGTTTCTCAATACTGACCGGTTCTTCTAAATGACCACTCGACATAGAGGGAATGATACATTGTTCAAACAGATTTTTTTGTTCGATTTTCATCATTTGCTTCACTTCCATTTCAATTTGGAAACTACGTGCAGAACATTTGATACCCTGTATTTCGATTACGGACAGCACTTCACTTTGTTCATTTAATTGCTCAATCGGAACCAATTGCTTGTTTTCGTCGTAAATATTTAAATGAATTTTGCCTAAACGTTGTGGTATGTTTACACGTGCTAAATAAAACCGCCCCGAGCGGTATGTTTTAAGGGGAGATGCAAAATAGTTTTCAATGTCGGTCAATTCCATTTCTGTTTCAAACCACTTTTCACGATTTTCGAAAATATACTTGCATGCGAAATTTTCTAAATCTTCCATCCAAGTAATCAACTCCTCGTTTTCATTGGTAAATTGTAAATCACAATAACACTTTTTATTTGATGTAATGATTCCGGATTTGGTAGTTGATTTAGGCATTTGCAAGTAAAGAGGGGATTGATCGACTAAAAACCGCAAAAAATAGTTGCCTCCTGGCGTGGCTACAGGTGAATGGATCGTCAGCTTATCAAACGAGAATTTGGATGTGGGTTCATAAATACCTTCCATTATTATACTCTTAATGATATTTTTGTTATATTGACGATACGCAATGCACGTTTAAAAAAGAAAAGCCAAATCTATCAATATAGTAAGTTATTATGAAATCATTTATGGATACATGTATTGATTTTTTTCAAAGTGAGGATATGAAAAAAAACATGAAAGGCATTATTCAACCCATCGGCAGTATGGTTTATAATGAAATCTATCCTTATATTTGGTTTTTATGCATTTATTTAGTATTATTGACGTTTCTCGTATTAGCCATTTTAATTCTATTGTTGCGCGTTTTGAATCAACTAGGTGGATTCTATTTAGCCACTTCCTTGGACATTTAGACAATGAAAAATATATTTGACTAATATATAATGGTCAAAACTACAAAAGGAGGTGCTGCATTCATCGATGGTGCTGGTTACGAAACAAGAGTAGTTGGTTCAGGTGCACAACAACTTGATTATTTAAACAAACAAGCTTTTGGTCCTGCCAACACCAGTTCTAGTTTATTGCCTGCAAATCCTAGCGTTTGCATGACAGGTGGTAAGTCCCACAAAAAGAAGAAGGCAAAGAAGTCACACAAGAAGGCTAAGAAGTCACACAAGAAGCGCAAGCAAAGAGCTACAAAGAGAGTTCGTCGTTAAGTTTCCTCTAAACCTATCATTTGTATTTATAATACAAATGAGCGCATTGGTAATATCCAAGGAACAATTTATCGAAAAAATTCGCCGTTGGGTTTTATTAGACAATCAATTGAAAATCATTCACGAAAAGACGAAAACGTTACGTGAAGAAAAACAGGCTTTAAACAAGGAAATTTGCCACTTTTTAGAAACAAATGAAATGAAATACAAGAAAATCGGTATTCACGATGGCGAATTGAAAATGCATGAAAAGAAAGAATATAGTCCACTGTCTTTCACTTTCTTGGAAACACATTTAGGAAAAATCGTACACAATGAAAATCAACTACGCGCAATAATGGAATATTTAAAGGAAAACCGGGAAATCAAGGTGTTTAATGAACTTAAACGGACATACAAATAATATATTTGTAGGAACAAATATATATACTAGAGTTGATGAATATTATAATGCAAGATTTCGATAACAATAACATTTTTCCTTTGCATCATGTTTTAAAAAAAACGAATGAACATAAAATACACGAAGACAAAATGCATCAAACCATTGAAATAGAACGTTTTCGACATAATGGTACTCCGATAGTTCTTTTTAGTGACAATAAGTATTATGAAAATCCCAAAACGGATACTGTTATTGAAAGTATTGAACGTCACATGATGCCTCAGGAAGTTTTTGATCAGTTTTATGAGAAAATAAACCCGCAACCTTTTAAGGCAAAATCACACAATAAAACGGAAAAAAAAAGAAAGGGGAATGCAAAGGGAAAATCGAAAAAAGCGAATGCAAAGAATTAATGGTATTTAAACATAATAATACAAAACATACAAAACTCGATACGTGATATATTTTTATTTTCATGTTTCTTATCAATTATGACATATTCATAACCATTGCAAAAGCTAGTATCCTTTTCACACAAATACGATACACAATCAGGGCATTTTAATAAGAGTGCTAATTGCTCGATTTTGTCTTTAATACCATGTATCGAAAATTTTAATCTACGTAAATGCACATCTGTATTTAACCATTCTAAAAATGCATCGCATAATGGTTTTTTTTCGGCATCAAATTTCAAATAATTATCATACATATATCTTGTTACATCGAGCGGCAATTTGGCTATTATGTTTTTTGCTATTTCAAAACTCATTTTTACTTTGTGTATTTTAACATACACAAAGTATCTTTTCAATTTTATTTAGAAGCATGAACCAATTATGGTTTAATAACACCAAATAATAATTTGTTTATAGTCGTATTTACGCAAAAAAGACGGTGCACCAAAATTCCGAGTAAAAACACCGCAAGTAAAATAAGGAAAATGTCTTGTGACGGATAGAAACGATGGATTAAGAACGCAAGTAAAATAGTCAGTAATACATCTACAATTGCCACATGAAAGAGTCTATATTGATGAACCCCTTTTCCGGGTTCTCCAAGCACATTCCGATATTTACAAAACATATAATATATAGTGTTTTTTTAAAACTCAGACCATTCGTTTTCATTGAATCCCGCTAATTGAGCATTCTTTTTCATTTTGTTCATTTGTTCTTCTTTTTTGTTTGGTTTCGGGGGACAACCTTCACATGGCGATTTTGGAGCAATGATCTTAGGAGCGACCCATCCATCGGGTTTGCTCGGTTTACTTCCATAACAATTTACTCCAAACCGTAATTTGGGGTTGCCCATGAATCCTCCATTGATACCCGGACGACCACATGCGTTTTTCGTATAAGGATTTTGCGCAAGTTTATTATACGTGGATTTTTGTGTAGGGAAATACGCCATTTGACCTGCGGACCATCCGTAATTACACCATTCCGCACCATTATTATATGCGTCTTCGATTTGGTCGTATGTTGCTAAACTGGCATCAAACGCCTTACATACTTCCTGGGCTTGTTTATACGTATACTTGTTTTGAGAAATGTTGAAGACTTGATTGTTGTCGCATGTTGTCGATGTATCACTTGGACTCGTAGTATACGTAGCACTGGAAGTCGAAGAAGTTGTGTTTGAAGGTTGCACGTTAGTAGTAGGTGTTTCACCCACTATATTATCCCAACTTTGTTCAATACCTTGTTCTGCAGTTGTCCACCAACTAGGTGATGCACCAGGAGCAGTCGCAGTTTCACTTCCCTCTCCTTGCAAATAACGCATAAAATCATTGTTTAACAATAAATTCACAATTTGGATATTTAATACATATTTAAAGAAGAAAATGATGGCGAAAATTAAGAAAAAGATCCAAATATGGTCTTCAACTACCTTTACTAAAATCGGTTTTACATCGGGGGCAGCTGGAACACGTAAAATATAAACCATCAAGAAAAAGATAATGGTAAACCAAATCAATATTAACAACGACCATGGATTATTAAAGAAATTATAAGTCCATTCGATCGTATATCCAACTAAATTGTCTTGTTCATCTTCCGGTAAGTTGTAATAACTTCCGACGAGAGCAAATATTATAATCAATGCTAAAGTAATATCAATGGTGCGGCTATACGTCAATTGTCCACTATTTACTGCGTCTTCGGGTTTTTTAGCAAACATAGCTAATCCTAAACGATAAATAATGTAAATCGTCATCAACCAAAACAAAATATTCAAAAAAGTCGCATTGAAAATATCCTTTACCCATTGACTCACTCCATCACTATCCGACGAAGAAGAAGAAGAAGGATCTGTAGTAGACTGAGTCGTAGTAGTAGGCTGGCTCGTAGTAGTATATGTTTGTGAACTGCCGGTAATTTTAGTAGATGGATCATCATCTTGCGAACCTCTTGGACAACGCTCGGTTCCACTTGGAGCCACAGACGGCGATGGACTACTATATGCAGGAGTACTATTATTCATATCTGGACTTGTTGCTAAAGATGTCATATTTATTATTTCTATGTATATAAGGTGTTGATATTTTGTTTCTTCATAATATACATCTCTCTTTGTTTATGAATCGATTTAATTATTGCCCGTTTTTCGATAAAACATACAATATGCCTTTGGACTAACAATCTTTTTCGGATTTATATGACGCTCCACTCGCGTATCATTAAAATGTATCCATTCATTATTCTGGTGTTTTACAAAAGCCGTATAATGCCCTCCCATAGTTCCTCCACTATGATTACACACTGCATATAAATCGTATACATAAGACCGTGGTTTATAACCACTTACAAATCGACCCAAATCCAATTTCTCTAAAGGGAAATCAATGAGATTCTGTAATTTACGAGAACCATCTATGTGAAACCGCTTTAGCGTAATAATGAGTATTTTCGGAAAATTCCAAAACGTAATGCGCTTTTTAACGTCTTCTTTTTTCTTGGTTTTTTCATTGTACCATGCATTTTCTCCTTCCAATACTTCGTATTTCGTAAACGCCTCTAAACAATCATATATGTTTTTTGCTCGATGAGGTATTTCTAAATCCAATAAAAAATACGGTTCGGGTGAAATTGACAATACTTTGGACCCGTCCAAACGGGTCAACTCCGACACGTATATTCCGTAAAACAAATCCATGATTTCCGAATATTCACGCTCATACGTATTTTTCAACATTTTGTAACATTCCGTTGCCAATTTATCTACGTTGTTTTCCACTTTTCCTAAAATATTGAGTTTCATTTTTCGCGAAATACTATTGTGCATCGCATCTATCAAAAATAACAAAAACTCGGGTAAATCATTTTGCGCATAACCCGTAAACAAATCGCGATCCTTCTTTTTAGCTAATTGTTGGACGAAAAACACAAACCGATTGGGCGACACCACACCGTTTTGCTTCCACATTACTTCGCGTAAATTATTCCATTCTTCTAAAATAACATAATCCGGTATTGATTTATCCAAATGTTCCTTGTATTTTGAGGAATCCAAAAACGCGTTTAATTCATATGTGTGATTAAGTGCTTGCATACATGAGTTCAAAAAACACGTGTTTCCTAAATTCGACAATCCTGTATATCCTTTTTCATTCATAATTAATTATATTATTATTTAGTCTTTAATATTATATAAACATTCATTTTATATACTATATAAAATGAGCTCTACCAATCAAAATGCCGAACAACTCACGAATATGTTAATGGAAGAAATGTTGCGTCAATTAAACGTTGAACAAAATCGCCAAACAAATGAACCTGTCCAACCCGTAACAGACGGACCATTCAATCTTCGATCGTTTAATCGACTATTAGACACGATGTATGATGTAGTCACTACTTACAATGAAAATATAAGAGAATACCAAGAAAATATTCGCAATTTTCTTGTATATTCGAGTAATGCCTTATTGGTAATGCGTGAAAATGGATTTAATAATAATAATCAGACAACTTCTCCTCGAAACACTAATCCTCAAAACAGTAATTTCCGAAACCGCAATGGATTTCGATGGAATGGTCAACCCAATACACGTCCACGGTTTCAAGGAAACAGAGTATTCAATCGTAACGATAATAATAATGCACGTCCATTACGTACTCCCGCAAACAACCACATGTTTTTTTCGTATATTTTCGACCCTTTAAATGCGAATGCAAATAACGAAAACAGCGAAAACATTCGCCCTATGAACACCACGGAAATTGCCAATACAACACGGACGTTTTCATGTGTTCGTGAGGATTTACCTGAAGACCAACAAACATGTCCAATCACCATGGAACCCTTTCAAACGGGCGATGTATTATGTGAGATCCTGGGTTGTCATCATATTTTCCACCGACCCGCTTTAATGAACTGGTTGCAGCGCAGTTCTCGTTGCCCCGTTTGTAGGTATACCTTGCGATCCTATACTCCTTCAAACACTACAACCACCACAAATCCGCCAATACCATCGATCAACGAATTCCAGCAACAAGTCGACAACAACATATCCAATCTCTTATCTAGCACGAATCATGTATCCAATACGAACCCCGTTTTCGACTTTTCTTTTAATTTCACTCCATTATCATTGGAAGGAGATAGTAACGTAACCGAAGTGCAAAATAATGACGACAATGATAGTGTTTCAGATATAGAACAGGATTTCCATGTAGATTAATATTATTTCCTAAATAATTAATGTTTTAAGGAGAAATAGTTATTAAATAATAACATAGAACATTAAAGAATAATGTTTTCACAATGGTTTGTTCAAAAAGATAAAAAGAAAAATGTAGGTTTTGAGGATGTGTTATATGCGATCAATAATCATTGCATTTTGATCAACGTGCTTCCTCCAAACGAACAATCTTGCTTGATTTACGGAACAATGGCATTCGAAGACGAAGAAAAGGAAATAAATGAACTGCTAAAAAACAATATTCATGACCGGATTATCATTATTTACGGGAAAAACAATTGCGATCAAAAAGTCGAGGAAAAATGCAAACAACTCACTGATTTAGGCTTTTCTGAAATACATATTTATTATGGCGGATTGTTTGAATGGTTATTGTTGCAAGACATTTACGGTAACGAATTTGCTACGACGACGACTCAAAACATTGATTTATTGAAATATCGCGCCAAGCCAGTGTTTCAATATCACGCGATTCGAAACTAGATTTTAAGCAGTCGTTTCCAGCAATTTATTCGTATATTTGCATTGAAACATAATAGATCATGTTGTTGTTTGGAGTAATCTGTAATTAATAATTGGTCACTTTTATGGCGAAAAACGCGTTTTTGAAACAATTCGTAACTACTCTTATAAGCATCCTCTAAACGCATATTGTTTTGGTATAAGTCATACATAATGGCACGGTCGAAATCATAGGCCGCCAATAAATCGGCTTCGCGGACAATATGATAAGCCATGTTGTAGTTTCCGAGCTCTGGAAATCCGTGTTTTTTAACAGTGGAATACGACATGGTTTCTATTATTGCCTCTATATTGATAATGTCGTTTTCGCTAAACCCAAAACGCGGTTTCATAATGTAACTAGGGCTTTTTGAAAAAAGTGTATTGGGACCGCTTATTTCAATACCGAAATCGCGTTTATTCATAGAATTGAGTTGGTTTTCGTGCAATAGTTTGTTGATTTCTTTGATGCCTTCTTTTTGGTCCATGTATTTCTTATCACACATGTCGTGTAATATAGATGACGTGTAAATAACGGGCTCTAAAGGTATTATTTCGGGATAATTGTGTTTTTCGTGTTCGAATATTTGATGGCTATTAATTAACACATTGATCGCATGCCCGAGTCCATGGGTTTCGTCAATGTGCTTTTGTTTGGTTGTGCATATCACATAATTGAATAATGTTTGAAAGAGTTTCATTTATATAACTATACAAAATCGATAAAATTGATTTTATTATTTAGAAGAAATCAATTTTATTATTACTTTATTAACAATGGACTTATCTCAAAAGAAACTTACCCGCGCTGAATGGATCAATATTGAAATATTGGTCGATGAAAATGAACAAAAAGTATTGGATCTCATTGTAAATGGATATCACAATGTCAATTTGAAGCGAAACTTCAATCAAACCATTGTCCATGAAATGAAACTGGTCGATGTTACAAATATTCATGAATATTTGTATGACGAATACTTTGCACATATTATGAACCCGCTTATAAAAAAACATGGTTCGTTATTTAGCCATTTTGAAATAAAAATCAAAAAATCCGCCAGACAATTGCGTAAAGTGGAAGTGCTCAAAATCAAAAATATGGACTCGAAAATAAAATCCCTTCAAACGCATTTATTTGAATTCGTATTGCTCGATTTTGCGAAAAATCTGTTGGACGCATATAGCAAGCAAAATCCCGATTACGCGTTTTATTTGTATACCATCATCCACGTATTAAAATACCAAATTCAGGACATCAACACTTACGTGCTGAAATTCGTCAATCATATTATAGACTATTGTCGCAAACACATCTCTATTTACGACGTTTTGGCGAAATCATATGAGTTCATTGAAAAAAACAAGTATTTGATGAAATACGCGGATTTAGAGCTTTATGATCACCAAAAACAGATATTCAGTTTGTTTAAAACCCAACCTAAACATCCGAAACTCGTTTTGTATACGGCACCGACCGGAACGGGTAAAACACTCACCCCCTTAGGACTTTCGGAGGGTCATCGCGTCATATTTATTTGCGCTGCTCGTCATATTGGACTGGCATTGGCAAAATCCGCGATTTCCGTAAACAAGCCCATTGCCATTGCATTTGGTTGCGATAACGAAGCCGATATTCGCCTCCATTATTATTCAGCGGCGACGTATTCGAAACATTGGAAAAGTGGTGGCATTGGAAAAGTGGACAATAGTGACGGTAGCAAAGTCCGAATTATGATTTGTGACGTGCAATCTTACATTATTGCCATGAATTACATGCTGCGATTTAGCCCATTACATAATCAATGTTTTGAGGAAGAAAGCGAGGAATCGGACAGCGACAATGAGTCTGAGAAAAAGGTGCATATTCGAAACCGCAAATATAAAAATAAACAACGGGCAAAGCAAGATCTCAAAGAATCGCTAATGCATGACGAAGACGAATATTATGAATGCGACGACGATTTAATTACGTATTGGGACGAACCCACTATTAGTATGGATTACGATGATCACCCTTTACACAATATAATGTCGAAAACATGGAAAGAAAATCGCATTTCGAAAATGGTGCTGTCGTGCGCTACATTGCCACACGAAGAAGAAATGCACGAAACGATTCTTGATTTCCGATCGCGTTTTGAAGACAGCAACATACATAACATTAATAGTTATGATTGCAAGAAATCGATTTCGCTTATTATGAGTAATGGAAAATGTGTGTTGCCGCATTTGTTATATGAAAGTTATGAAGATATGCAACGAAGCAGTGAACATATTCATCAAAACCGTTCCTTGTTGCGTTATTTAGATTTGCCCGAAATTATACGGTTTATTCAATTGGTACATATTACGGATCAAGCCATTCCGAACGAATACAAAATGGATAATTATTTTGAAGAAGGCATTGATCAAATCACAATGAATCGTTTAAAATTATATTATTTGGATCTCTTGCAACGTGTTTCGAATGAACGCTATGAATTCATACACAATGAACTCAAGAACAGTCAATACAGTAAATTCATGGATCCGGCTTTGCGAAAAACGAAGAGTGTAGAAAGCAACTCGGTTTTTAGCAAACGACAAGGAGAAGCACTTTCCAAAACGGTAAGTATGGTAAACAGTAATGAATTGGACAGTCGTTTTGACGGAGTATTGTTGACGACAAAGGACGCACATACATTAACCGACGGTCCGACGATTTATTTAGTCGAAAATGTAGATGCGTTAGCCAAATTTTATGTATATAAGTCAAATATTCCGAGCCAATGCCTTCAAACACTAATGCAAACGATTGAACACAATACGGTTATTCAAAAGAAGATTACGTCCATTGAAGAGACGATTGAAAATAAACTAAACAAAGTGTCTAAAAATGATGATGATGGTTCAAAGAAATCGAAAGTATCGACCAATAAAAAGGAAAATCGCGAAAGCGATAGTTCGGACATTCGTAAATTGCAACGAAATTTAGAAGAATTGAAACAGCACATAGCATTGTGTCAATTAGACAGTGTTTATATTCCCAATACACTTGATCATCAATACAAGTGGTTAAATGATCGTGTTGTATCAAATGCATTTCAACCGAACATTGATGCGGAATATGTGCAAGAAATCATGATGTTGGATGTATCCGACAACTTGAAGATGTTATTAATAATGGGCATTGGTGTATTTGTAAAAGAAACCAATGCAAATCCACGGTATTTGGAAATTATCAAAAAACTCGCTTATGAACAAAAACTCTTTATCATTTTGGCGTGTTCCGATTATATTTATGGAACGAATTATCAGTTTTGCCATGGGTTTATTGGCAAAGATTTGCTTACAATGACACAGCAAAAGACCATTCAAGCTCTCGGAAGAATCGGGCGCACCCAAAGTCAGCAGGAATATACTGTGCGATTTCGCGATGACAATATGGTGAAGCAGTTATTTCACCCACCACAAGAAAACAAGGAAGCAACCATTATGAATCAGTTATTTTCGTCTTTATAATTTACTGTAATTAAAATATTCAAAATCTTTTTCATAATAGTTGTTGATTAATTCAATGGATTCGCGGTTCAATAAATTGCTATATTTGGATTTATTGTATTTGGTATTTACATTTTTGCACCGTGCATTTGTAAAGGACTTGTATCCTAATTTTTCCATATCGCTGTCAAGCGATTCTGTTTTGACTATTTTCAAATTTTTTATGAGTTCGCCTTTTTCGTTGATCACAAATTTGTATTGCGGTGTTTTATGGTTGTCGTAATGATTCTTATCATTTAAAAATTGTTTAATTACTTGAAAAACGCTTTTTTGATTGAATGTTTTATTGATTTTTTTTAGAAAAAACAATTCCGATATAATCCGATCATAAGGATTGCGTACACTTGCAATAAACGTCATGTCATTGTTTTTTTCGTCAACTAATTTTGCGATTTTTTCTCCAAACAATATATTTTTTTGTGTTCGGATATCGTTCCACGTAAAATGATGCAAGGAATAGCCTTTGTGTTTTATAAGCATTAATTTCTTCAATTCACTATTGTCTACCATTCTTTCTTGTATGGAGCGGGTGTATTTTGCCATGTTGTTTTGAATCATTTGTAATTTCTTTCTAGAATCCCGATTGTAACTCGCTGTTAATCTTAATTGCACGATTTCTTTGTTAATAAAATTATTTAATCGAACATTCCATTCTCTACGTTTTTTATCAATCGCTTGTGCTAAATCATTGGTGTGTCGATAATACAATGTGTTTAATCCAAGAGGTTTATTTTCAATGTTACTAAAATAATTCTCTACACTCGTTCCACCCGTTTTCGGTATATGTATAAAACATACTTTCATTTTTGGAAAAAAGGGCATTATATAAACCTATTTATATAATACAAATAAAATAACTTTACTTCGTAATACTTAATGCATAAGGATTTTTTTGTAACATTTGTTTCATATCTAAAGTATCCATTCGATCATTACCCAGTCCCGAATATAATTGCTGTTTTCCTTGCAATTGACCTAAATTCTCTTGACCTGGACCACGGAAGTTTGTAGGTCCCGCCACATAATTTTGGTTCAATTTGTTTACACGATCCCCGCATTTGATATTTTGATTGTTATTCATCAAAGACATATTACCCGGAACCATACGACCATCAATCGTCGATGACTTCACCTCATTGTTACGTTGTCTATATTCTGCATCATGAGGACGTAATCCACGCGCACCCGCTTGTGCACTCGAATTACCCGCATAATAGAAATCCGATTGTGTCATACGTGCATTAATAACAGGTTGGTTTGGAGTAACACCATAAGCACCCTTATCGAAAGCCTTTGTGCCCGAGTTCAAGTGCATTTTGGCGTTTTCAGTTGTTTCGCGAATCGTTGTATTCGGACGATCTGCCGGATTAAATACATAAGACAATGGCACATTGGTCGTAGCATTTGAATAAGGACGCAAGTTTCCAATCGTATTTTCTTTTCGAGAAGGACGCACCACGTCCAATAAAGGTGCAACTACCGAACCAATAGCACCACCAATCGCACCGAAATAATCGTCTTGTTTGTTTGCACTACGGTTATTGGCATAAGCCACTTGGGATTTTGCTCCAAAGTCACTATCCCGTGCACCACCCTTTCCGGTTGCTGCTGCTGCGGAAATAGGAACTGCTCCTAATTCATGGTTCTTAGAAGGCATATATTCACCTTCCACATACGACGTTTTTGAATCACCGCCCGCAATACCCGAATATTCCCTAGTAGTTTCCGGACGATTTGTATAACGGTCTTCCTCAATCGGACGTAGTGTTTGACCCTTTTCTTGACCGGTCGTTGTAAAATAACGATCCGATCCCCATTCAAATGTCTTTTCCGGCAATTTCTTTTCGACCCGGCCTAGTTCACCGCGATTTTTAATATGTGTAGAAGCAGGACCTTCGTGACCAATCATCGACACCCCGGATGCCTTGCGGTGATTGTTTACGCGTAATTCGTCTACTGTTTTGGGTAACCATGTTTCACGTTCCATCATACCGGAATTATAACCGCCTAAACCTTCTGTTGTGTATCCAAGACCCAAGCCAGGTCCGACGGTTTCCTGTTTAAAGGGAACTACATTCGCCATCTTTAAACTCGGATTCACACGGGATTGCATGAAATCACTTTGATTGGGTGCACCATAAGCCCATTGATAATTTTCGTTTGGAGCAAATAACGGTGCTTGTTCTTTTTTATCGATTGTTTGGGACCCGTTTCCGGTATATGTGTCCATTAAACCCTCATTTTGATTGGCTTCAAACTTGCGGCTTCTTACTTTACTTCCGAAATAAGGAACCATATTATTATGTCTAAAGTAATCACAACCGACTTTTTGTCCGCTTAGTGCAATGAAATCCTCTGAACCACCTGATAATTCTTGGGGAGCACAATCCATACCCGTTTTGGACTGCCAATGTTCGTTTTTCAATATATTCTTTGGATCAGCTAAATTGAAGAATTTATCTGTATAGGATTCGCCATTGTATTTATTGTCTACTGCTAATTTTGTGGTAATATCTAATGCGGCATCGCGAATCGGAATTTCACTTGGATAATTTACATTGGGAATGTTTGTGTTTGGCAACTCCATTTCCATTGTATTATTGGTTTGAAATCCTTCTTCCGATTGTTCATTAATGTTTGATTTACTAATGAAGTATAAACTACTTAATGCTACTAAAGGTATCGCTAATTCCATTGTATATAACAAGATATATACAATAGACACAATATATATTTTACTTTTCTTTATTTTCTAGAAAAATCGTCCGTTGTTAATTTCGGTTTGTAGTTATCTTTCTCTAAAATACGTGTTTGAATATTGTCATGAAACGGCTTCTCTACATTCGCTTGCGGATTAATAAAAGGAGTTTCCCATACTGGATGCTCTAAATCTCTATACATCCATGCAGGATGACTCGCACGACTTTCTTCTACAAAAGGACGTGCATTTGGATATGAAATCTCCTTGGAATGCACCTTTTCTTCGCTATAATTGTTTAATTCAACATTGTCGCGATTCAAATTGCGTGTTAATCCCATTAAATCGCTTTCCAAGTGAATATTGTTTGTATTCAAATTCGCACCGAATTCTTGCAATCGCACATGCACGTCTTCTTGGAATGGCATGGTTGAACCTGGCCCCGGTTTATCTAACATATATCGCCCGGCATAGGTCATTTCTTCTAATTGCTTTTTAATTCGAACTTCATCATCATGGAATCTTGTAAATGACATTTATACTCGTATATATGGGGTGCATAAAAAATAGTTAATCAAATAAATACATAAAATTCCAAGACATTTATTATTAATAGAATGTCTAAAGTTCCAAGACTGTGTTTAAATATGATCGTGAAAAATGAAAGCGCCATTATTATTCGCCTCTTGGAATCCGTTATCCGCTATATTGATTCTTATTGTATTTGCGACACGGGTAGTAGTGACAATACAATGGAATTGATTCAACAGTTCACCTCTAAACACAATATTACGGGGGTTTTATACAAAGAACCCTTTCGCGACTTCGGTTACAATCGCAGCCATGCACTTAAAAAATGTTGTGCAATGGAAAATATCGATTTTATTTTACTAGTAGACGCCGATATGGTTCTTCACGTTGATGAAAGCATTTCTCCGCGCGTTTTCAAAAAGCATTTGTCCAAGAGCTCGGCTTTTTATTTATACCAAGGAACCGCGCATTTTCAATACAAAAACGTTCGGATTGTGAAAAAGGATTTGGATCTCTCTTATTGGGGCGTTACACATGAATATTTGGTTCTTCCTAAAGATTGTAAAACAAATGAAATAAGTAAATCGCAAGTTTTCATCAAGGATTTGGGCGACGGAGGCTCCAAAGAACACAAATTTCCAAGAGATATTGCCCTCTTGGAAAAAGCCTTGGAAACAGAACCCAATCACCCTCGGTATTTGTTTTATTTAGCCAATAGTTACCGGGACAATAAACAATATAACGAGGCCATTGCCACGTATTTGAAAAGAATAAACGCCGGACATTGGATCGAAGAAGTGTATTATAGTTATTATAGCATCGGTAATTGTCTTTTGTTTTTAGAAAAACCAAGAGAAGCTATAATGTGGTATTTAGATGCCTATGAAATCATGCCCCAACGCGTTGAAAATCTCCATAAAATCGTCCATGTTTACCGTCTTCAAGAAAAATACAAACTGGCAGTCCATTTTTATCAAATGGCTAAAGAAAGTTTAGCCAACTATCCACCCAACACCTATCTTTTCATGGAAAAAGACGTGGTCGACTTCAAACTCGACTATGAATATTCCATATGCGCCTATTATTGCAATGAAAAACCCAGTGTTTTAAGCAAACTTTCTATGAAGCTTCTTGGAAATAACCAAATTCATATGCCCATTGCACAAAGTATTTTATCCAACTATCGTTTTTATTGTAGTTCTTTACAAAAGAAACATGACCCCTATTACGACGACTTATTGACCTGCTTTCGGTCTTGTAATGAACCACTCGACGGATTCAATCCCAGCACACCGACACTTCTCAAAATCGACGACCATTGCTATTTGCTAAATGTCCGCTATGTGAACTATCACATCGATCAAAACGGCCTTTACGACAATCCTCCAAACATTATTTCCAAGAACATGATGTATAAAATCACGAAAACCCAAGGAAAATGGACCGTTTCTCATAAAGCGGAACTCAAATATGACGACTCCTTGGACGGTTATTATTGCGGTTTGGAGGATATTCGTCTTTACATTCACAGCACGGATCCATTGCAAATCGGATACATATGCAATCGCGGAATAGCTAGAAATAACATACAAATTGAAACCGGATTGCTAAATGAATGTTTAGAGGAAACGCGAGAATCCATTGTTTTGCCGTCCCCTCTAAACAAACCTGTTGAGAAAAACTGGGTTTATATGGATCAAAAAACGCCTAAATCAATGGTTTATAGTTGGTTTCCTCTTTGTCTTGGAAATATAGAAAAGAAAACGTTCGTAAAGACCATTCAACACAAAAGTCCAATGTTCTTTTCTAACATGCGAGGGTCTTGTTTGGGTATTCATTTCCAAGACAAAGAAGAAACCTGGTTTCTATGTCATTACGTTGTTTTTGATACAAAACGGTATTATTATCATTGTATGGTCGTCTTAAATAATAATGATTATAGCATTAAAAATTACACGAGACTGTTCAGTTTTGAGAAAAACCCCATCGAATATTGTTTAGGAATTGTTTACGAAAAAGAAAAAAATGGATTTTTGATTTCGTATAGCCTAAATGATATGTGCTCGCGGTTTATACACATTCCGAAAACGGAGTTTGATAAACTCATGATGAACCCAACTCTTCCACTGGATTGTAACTAGCCTCTTTACATCGACCATACGTTTTCCTGTGAAATTGACAAATCCCGTGTTCTTGAATTCCGAGTAAATGTTGCTTGGTTCCATAGCCCTGGTTCTTATTTAGGAAATATCGATCAACCAAATCCGGATATTTAGCACATAATTGTTCAATATATTCATCGCGACTGACCTTTGCTAAAATCGACGCCGCTGCAATATTCGTAAACCGATTGTCACCGCCTTCGAATGTGTCGTGAGGCAACGTTAACAACTGTTCGGAGGTGTCGTCGAAATAACTGTAAGGCTTGAAATCGTTTCCATCAACCATGAGAAACACACCGTCTTTTCCGAGTTTTTCCACGATTGAATTTATTGCTTGATGCATTCCTTTAAATACAGATTGACGAATATTAATCGCGTCAATAACATCGTGTTCCACATATTCAACACTCCACGCCACTGCATTTTCCTTAATATATTCCGCGACTTCCTTGATTTTCTTCTTTGACGAAAACTTCTTGGAATCCTTCATTAAATCGTGGCGAAATTCATTGTTTTTAGGTAAAACGACGGCTCCAACATATAAACGACCAAACAAAGGTCCTCGACCGGCCTCGTCAACACCGATTTCGATTTTATTTTCTTCATTGTAAAAAGTTGCTAATGATGATGTCATTGTTTTAAGATATTACTAACGGATCATTATTTTCAATTTTATTAGGCTGGTTATTTAGTCATTATTTTCCAACTATAAAGTATATTACATACGAAATGAAAGGTATCAAATTATCTCCTCTAAACCTGTTTATTATCTTGGTCCTTGTATTGATTTTTTCATTGGTAATCGGGTATTCTGTGCGCGAATCTTTTAAGGAAGGCATGGAAACAACTACGACAGCAACAATGAAATCATATGCACCTTATAGTGATGCACAATTACTAATTATCAAGCCTAGCGATGATTCGAGTGGCGCTATTTACTTTGATCCTGTATACGGAAACATTGTAAATGTTTTAGACGATTCTGATTCGACTTCCACTTCTATGTCACCAGGCGGCGCGAGTAATTCAAATGGACAATATGTAATTGTTACACGAAGCGGAAACTCCGTTGACAAAGTTGATTTAGCAAATGCAAAGAAGATCGATATGTTGCAAGGAACAAAAGAATCTTGGTCCTATAACTTTGCTGGTTCTACCATCATATACGTAACATGGGATACCAAAACCGTCATTTACTTGTTGGACAATGTTTCGGGTGAAATGAAGAGCATTTATATTTCTACATATGTAAGTGATTCGAAACAAACAAATTTAGTGGATAACAGTCTTCACGGAAGCAAATTGCCATCTGGCACTAGCACCGTTGTTCCTTCCATGCATCAAGAATCCACTGTAAATGGCGTCGAAGCATGGCAAATCAGCGAAAACGTATACTTTAATTTCCAAAAGGGTATTTACATTAAAACAACCTCCGGATACAACAATGCTCACGATTCTCAAGCCGTTTCCGGAAGTATTTTGGCTTACGATTATACGTGGGATCCTCTAGAGTCGACCTG
>JGI24917J38488_100654_pt1 | contig 35956 bp, 39 predicted proteins | sample LinPfosmplate5_FD_38488 | JGI IMG/M metagenome (IMG submission 38488)
TCGAGCTCGGTACCCGGGGATCCCACGTAACCAGGAACGTCATAAGTAAGGCTATGTGAGCTAGGTAATAAAACTTTATCTGTGCCACTAGCTGTCCATCTTAAAGTTGCTGTTCTAGTTGTATTAGCGCTATAAGGGCTATTACTATATGCGTTACCAGCAGAAGTGCCAGCAGGCGTAGTTAAAACACCGCTGGCGGGGGTTGCCCATGTTATAAGCGGTAAAGTTGTTGCTGCTCCGCTTATTCCTAAAGAATTATTTGTTGCTGTTGTGGGTACAAGCAAAGGAAATGTTGCTAAAACGTCTCCATTGTTATATCCTAAGACAAAATCAGTAACATTAGTGCCATTACCCATACCACTGTGGTTACTGCAATAATAGTATAATGTAGGGGTAGATGCAGATACAACTATTTGTGTATATGCGCCAGCAGAGCCAGGTGTGCCGTTATAGGTTACCCCTGTTGTATATTCCGTCCCACTCCCGTGAGTACCATCAGATGTTGTGCTAAATTTTAAAGGATGGCCTGTGTTAGAACTATTACTTTGATCAAATATATATGTTTTGCCTTTTGTTAAAATTAGTATAGGCTGCTTTAAAGCTTCTATACCATTTGGTGCATCGTCTATAGCATATTTATTTGAGCCATAATTTCTAACTAAAACATTCTTAGTTACAGTAGATGCTGGTACAGCTTGAAGCGTTGTTAAACCGCTTGTATTTGCTACTATATTACCTGGATCTATATAATGTGTAGAAGTTGGCGATACTGTTAAAACTAAATTATTTGCACCAGATGTAGTATATGTTGCAAGAGCAGGACTAACAGCACCATTAGAAACTGAGTCTCCAACACTCACTGTTAATAAACTAATTTCAAATATTAACGAAGCGCCTGTTCCTGATATTGTTACGGTTTTTATTTCATCGCTAATTCCAGCTGTTCCTGTAATTAAAAATACTAAATTATTATTTGTAATAGCAGAAGGATTTTGTACTCCAAGACCGCTTCCAGTTAAAACAACATCATTGATGTTTTCAAACTCATAATCTGAATTTTTAGGCTTGGCGGTAATGATCCATTGAACAGATTCCCCGTTTTTAGCGTACACAGATTGTTCGCCAGTTATTACGCTATTATCAGCAGCGCCGCTTAATTGCAATGTTAACAAACTAAAGCTTTCTAAAGCAGGCTCGTTGCCTACAGAAGAAATATCTGTTTGCATAAAATCTAATTCCCAGCCCGTAGTCCCTTCATAACTTATATTATTAAAAGTTTTTATTGTTGAAGGATTGTCGTTTAATATAGGCTCTATATAAGACTCAGCCGCGCTTGCCCCATAAAAGGTATTCCTATTAACACTTTCACTGTTATGTTTCCATAATTTGCCATTTTTAAAAGTATAATAAACGTTATTTAAACTTAATCCGCCTTCTTGTTCAAAAGATTTAAAACTAGTCCAGCCCTGACTTCCTTCATCAAAACTTATAGTAAAATAACCATCTGTTGCTGTGGCAACATTGGTGTCTTTAAATCCACTAAACCCTTTACCTATTAAGGTTAAATTATAAAGATTATTATATTCATCATAAGAACCGATAATTTCATCGGATTTGACTAAAGCATCTCTAAAAAAATCGCTCATTCCGTTTTGCGATATTTCAACTAAGCCGTTCTGAGATAATCTCATTACACTTCCCCTACTCTTATCAGTAAAGTATTTAGCATAACCATAATATGCAAACGACATAGGATCTTTAGACATGCCAAATTCTCCCGCGTATGGAGCAATGGTACCCAAAAACTGAGCACTTGTTGTTACAGGTATCGCACCACCTTCTGCAGAATATATGAAGTCTTTATTAACTGGTGATCTTGAAATCTTATCTTCTTGAAAAATAATTATTTGTGTATCATCAGCAAAAAGCTTTTGTACTGATCCATCTTGAGGATCTAAAGATATTGTTAAACCGCCTTCGGCTTCATTAAATTGGTTTATATAGTTTATATTTGTTCTAGAATTAAATAGACCACTTGAGTGAATTAATGTATTAAATCTTCTTTCTTCTGCAAAATTTTCTTTTACAACATAGGCTCTAACACCTATGTCAAAAGATTTTTCGTTATATCCAGCTCTAAGTCTATTTATTTCAATGTGTGTCCCTGAACTAAAAGTTAATAAATAACAATTGTAAAATTGTATATCTACCGCTGTAGTCGTCAAATCAGATATTAATCCTCCAGTTGATGTTTCAAAAAATATATCTAAATCCGACTGAAAGGGTTCAGTTTCAAAAACGCATATACCCGAGGTAACCGTGTCTGTAGGAACATTAGCGGTTCCAGCAGGGTTGTTTATAGATTGTACTTTAGTTAAGCTAGCAGTGGTTTTATTTACTCCCCCTAATATTTTAGGATATACAGCTACGTTGCAGGGAGAAATAGTACCGCTTGTGCTTGGGGGTATTACTGCTGTTTGGTCTCTTGGCACTTTGTTTATACTATCACCTAGTCTTGCTACAGTGTTTAAAGCTGTTATACCAGAAATCCAATTATAATATTCTTGCTCTCTTTGTTTTACTACAATTCTATAAGAGTAACACCAATCTAAACTTTGCAGTGCTGTTATTGTAGTTTGCGCAAATGCTATACGCAAAGAATTAAAAACGCTTGTACTGTCAGCCTCTCCTGTTGCTGCATCAATAAAAACAGTATCTCCCCCCGTTTCAGATAATAATACAGGAGTTTGTCTTCCAAATTTATCCGCTAAAACTACGCCAACTTGATATGTTCTTCGAGACTTAACTGACATACTGCTGTCTAGCTCTGTATACCTAGCTGAAGCTTCTCCTGTTCTTGAAACCGTAAAAGATACGTTAGGTATATCAAAATTTTGCAAATAATTACCGTATACTAGTCTGCCACCAGCCAGCTCTTGTGACTTAGCTATTCTTGGAACAGCGTCTGCTACTCTTGTTAATTGATCAGAGGGTAGCGTTTTAAATGGATCTTGTGACTTGTAAAAAAAGTTTACACTTGTTTCTGAAGTTAAAACTTTGCTTTCTACCACATACAAAGCACCACTTCCGGTTTCTTTATATATAAGCTCAACTTTATCAATCGCTAACCCTTGAGGGGTTGGAACTGAAAGCTGAACAGATTTTATTGCATTAACAAAAGTTTCAATTTCTCCAAAATCATTTATATCTGTTGCTATTGTGTCTGGATTACCTAGTCTTGAAAAACAAATAGGAGTAAAGGGAGCTAATATACTATATTCACCGTCTTCAAATTTATATCTATATGAAAATCTAATTAATTTATTTTCTAAAAAATTTGATGTAATAGGGTTGCCTTGCTCATCTAAATTTGAAACCCCTACAATTGATGCGGCTTTATAAGGAGCAGGCTTAGCAACAGAAATAACGTCATCTATATTTGCTGCTAAATTATATCTGCCTGGTGTGCTTCTAGCTGTTTCAACATTTATTTTTCTAGGAGGATTTCTATCATCTGTAAAAAATAAAAGTTCATCAACTAAATTAATTCCTGTTATAGGATATTTTTGATGAAAATTTAAAGCATTGCTATTAACTATTACTGTAGATTTGTTTGCTTTTTGATTATATTCAATTATTTGATGGCTGCCAGAATTTATTTCATTGTAAGAATTATTATTAGTTATAAAATAATATATTCTATCATTACCATTATCTCTATATTCACCTATTTTTTTTGCATTAGATATTGCCGTGTCTATTATAAGCTCATTACCTAATATGTTTTCTACAGCCCCAATATCTGAGCTTTCAGATTTACTTACATTTATATTTAATGCTTCTCGATATTCACCGGGCTTTAGCATTTTATCGTCTAAATCGCGATTCATTCGACTCGCATTAAACAATCTTTTAATTTCTGGCATATATTCTAGTGTTTAATCCACTTTGATTTACCTCTAAGCACTTGCGTTAATTCTTCAAGCTTTAAATTGCTTAATCTAAGTTTTGCATTGCGCATTTTTGCAGCAGCTTCTTTTTTATATAAAGCAGCAGCACCAGCGGCAGATGGCCGTAGCTTTGAAAGGTTATACAGCATGTTTGAATACACCGCATCTTCTGCTAATTTAGGAACTAATACGTTGTCAAAATTACCATTATCTCCAAGTCCATCTGATATGTATTGTATAGATATTAAATCGCCTTCGCTAAAAGCAGAATCAAAATATATTTTACCAGCTTCTAAATCCAAAAGATAGGTGCCATTTGAATTTTGTCTTTCAGGCTCAGACCCATACCTAGTATCATAACTGGTTACATCGTTGTCATCAAAATAATCTTGAAAATCTTTTTTCTTCAATTCAACTTTAGATTCTTGAAATCTAGCGGCTGTTTCTGATATTTCGCTAAAAGTTAAATTTCCTTGTTGATCGTATATATATTTAAAATCGCCGTCTTGAGCAACGGCTTTTGTAGCCTTACTGTTTTTTGAATTTTGAATTGTTCTATGATTGCCTTCATTATCTACGTAAGAAATTTTAACATAATTTACGTAGTCAGAGGGTAAAGATAATTGTAATGTAGAGCTTAATTCAATTTCTAAATTTTTTTCAGCATGAAAAATATCATAGCTAAATTCCTGAACAGAACGTTGTGCCCAAAAAGCTACCTCATATCTAGGTACTTTTGTAAGTATTTTATCATCTCCTACGTAACCAACAATAAAATTATTTATAATATCATTTAAATGAACTCTACTATAGTACCCGGGAATTGCTGTTCCCGTCCCGCCTTCAAGGGAAGAGTAATTATCTACGTCTAAAGGTTTTCTTGATATTGCCATTATTGTTCAGTTGCTTGTATTTGTTGTTCTTTTCCTTGTGCAAATCCTGCTATGTCGGCTTGCTTTATAGTAACTCCTGCTAATGTAAGTATTTTATATACTAATTCTGAATATTCGGATGTGTGAAGCTCAAAATTTAATGATTTAGCTGTAGCCGAATAATCGTCCGTAGAAGGATTAAAAGCGGTAGAATCATATATAGGCTTATTAGGCACTCCAGATGCAATCTGGGACGCCGTAGGCATTATATAACCCCACTTTGGAGCATTAGGTTTCTTTAAATATTCTATATTAACGCCTGAGGTTATAGAACTTGGGTAAACCTTTACAGCACTTCCGTTTATTGTATATACAGGCTGTGTTGAAACAGGATATGTTAAAGGCGATTGGTTTATAAACTTAACGTCCTTGTGCGAAACAAAGTCTGCTTCTATGCTATTTACCTGAACGCTTCCTAACTTATAAAAATCCGCAGGAAATGCCCACGCTCCGTTTGCTTGAGACAAATCACTACTATTATAAAAAATATTTATTTTTTCTGCAGTAGTTATTATAGGATCTGAAAAATCAGCATTATACAATCCGCCTGCCTCATACATTAATTGTTTGTTAAAATAACTTTCAAATATTTCATTTTGGGCTATATCAGCAAATCTATTGTATTCTTCAGGTGTTATATATCCTCTATTATCTTTATTAGCGATAGTAAGTACACTCTGGTATACGTCGTTTATATTTACCATGTTTAGTTTATTAATTAGTGAGCATAGAGTTAATTTCTCACTCTACGCCCTTTATACTACGAAATTTTTTTCATAATAGACTTCATTAAATCAACACCTTCATCTGTTTTAAAGTATGCCGCTAATGCGCCATATGGGTGTTGATCAAAAGGCACTGTCATTACCTTTTTACCATTTGCTAATTTGAATACAGTTCCGTCATCAGTTAGGTTTAATATACCCATTTCAACAGCTCTATTAGCAAGGTTTCTTAATTTTATATCCTCATCTTGAGATATTTCAATAAATAATTCAGGTTCATTTTGAGCAAATCTATAAGCGTCTCTTTTGAGTTCTTTAGATGTCATACCTGTTACAGCTGAACCCAATTCAGTTCTCATGATAGCTTCTAAATGTTCAATATCTAGCGTTTTAACTAAATTTAAAGCTTCAAGCTCTAACTCTAAGCTTTCAATTTCATCAGCTGCTTCTGCAACTTCATCAATTTCGCTCCAAAGGCTGCCTGCATTTGGATGATATATTGATAAAAGCTTTTGCAAGGGCTGTTGTTGCCTTGGCACTTCTAAAACGCCATCTAAAAATGTAACATGCCCTAAAGTAACGTAACCGTCTTGGTCACTTACGAACAAAGACTTTTGATTAGTAGCATATCTTATTTCTTTATTTTCACCTGTATTTTCATCAAACCAAAATAAAGGTTTTCTTACTGTATGCTTAGACTGTATTGTCCAGCTTATTGGTGATCTATCTTGTGATAGAATATAAACTCTATCTTTTATTTCCCATCCTTTTTCAGGATCAGATACTCTTTTTTTTGCTTGTGCATTCATAATATAATATAATAAAAATAAAAAGAGGTTAGGGTGGCCGAAACCACCCGTCCTCTATTAATCACTATGCTTTAAATAATACAAAGTTATTAGCACCTTGTACAATTAAACATCTTTCAGATAGATAGTGCATTCTCATTTCATCAATTGGAGATGAAGAAGCGCCGCCTACAGATCCAGTAACCCAAGATTTCATTTTTCTGTTTTCAGTTTCAGAAGCTCTATATCTTACGTGTAGGAAAGGTCTCTTAATGTTTTTCCCAAGATTTTGGTCGTAAACTGTTGAAGTACCAGCAGGAACTAGTACACCTTCAACGTCTCCAAATCCACCTCTTGTTGAAAAATCATTTAGATATTTCCAGTCAGTTTTGTAAAAATCATAAGAACCTCTTCTGTATCCAGTAAATCCTAGATTAAGAGCCATATCCTCACTGTTGTTAAATACACCGAAAGAAGTACCTCCAGAATATCCACCATTTTGTTGTGCAAGAATATCATCGATTTCTAAAGAAAGATCTCTTCCTAAGAAAAGCATGTTTTCTTCAATAGCACCTTGCTTGTCTAGTTGCTTAAGTACAGCATCAAAATCCGTTAGAGCACCACCAGAAACCTGCGCGCCAAAGTCAGAGTATACATTACCTCTTGCTTCAATAGCTTCAAAGAAACCTTCAGTACCTTTAGCGGTAGCTGTAATATTTGAATCATAAAAATCCAAAGTAGCTCCAGTGTTCAATTGCTTGACACCTTCAACCATAGACATTTCTAGATAGTCTTCCCAACGTAGTCTGTTTTCGTGCTCGGACTTCAAATACCATAGGTATCCAGAAGCTCCATTTTCAGAAGTTACTTCAATCCAACCGATCTGAGCAGTGTCAGAACCATTAATTGAATAGTGCTCCTTAAGAATAATAGGAGAATTGGTAAACGTAGCGTAGCTAGGGTCTAGCTTTTCGTTAAAGTTACCAGTTCCTTTTGCAAATTCAGATCCGTAAGCAAGAGCTGTAAATCTTTCAGCTGCATCAATAGCAGGAATTCCAGTCAAAGATTTAACTTGGAAATAATTTCCAGATACGTCGGTTACAATACCTTTAATAACAGCGCCAGTTCCACCAACAGCTGAAGTTGCTGAAGATTGAGCTTGGATCATTACTGTTTGCCCTTTACGGAAATTAACAGCAGTTGTTCCTTGTGAAGTAACACCTAGGCTGGTAGGCTGAGCTGTAGGAACGTTAAAGTTCAATACAACACCCCCGTTAGAAGATGCACTTGCTGTACCAGGAGTTGTTCCTGTAGTAGGCATTGTGCCAGCAGCACTTAGATAAATAGCGTTAGCATATCTTGTGTGCAATCTACCTTGCTCAGTCCAAATAATTTGATCTGAAGTAGAAGGCATCTCCGCTGATACCATACGAAGGAAAGATCCAATAGAGCGATTTCCGTATCTCTCTACTTCTTGTTCGTACACATCAGGTAAAAATTGTTGAGCCCATTGGTTGAATGAGCTGTCTGTAAAATCAATATAGTTACCAGTATAAAGAGCTTTGCTTTGAGTTGGTTGCAAAGCTGCTGGTATTCCACTTGTAAAAGCCATTTTTTAAATTTTAAAAATTATTTATTCCATTTTATGCGCAACCTATTTGAGGAATCGTTTTCAACAACTCTAACTTTACTATTTGAATTTTGTACAGCTGAATTATCGCTGCGAGGGGTCATATCAATATTTTTAGATTTTTTCACCGTTTCTTTTATAGCATCGGCACGGCCTTGCTCATAGAAATGGGCTGCTAGTTTATCAGCATTCCTTCCGGCAAATAAAGCTTTATGATAATCACCAATTTTTTCCATTTCACCTTCTTTATTTAAATAAGGCTTAATAAAGTTGTCAATTGTTGATTGAGCTGTTTTTACTCTTTTTGCATCATCTACTTTGAACCTGTATTTTTTTTCTCCAACTTTAAAATCAAAACCTTTGAATTCTTCATTAAAGAAATTGTTTGTTCTAGTATCAAATGTGTTTTTTAATTTTTCTGCTCTTTCCTGTATTTTAGTTGCTTCGTTATAAAAGTCGTGAGCCTCTTTGTATTCTTCAGGTACTTCATTTTGCTTTCTTAACTTAAGATCTGCATAGTATTTTTCCTTTGAATCGTTAAAATGCTTTTGAGCTTTATATAATTCTTCTTTAAATGCTAATTGCTTTGCTTTAATTTCAGAAGGTTCTGCAACCTCTTCGTCATAAGCAAAATCTTTTTGCATTAAAAAATTAATATCCTCATTGTTTAGATGAGGTTTATTATTTTTATAATATTCATAAACCAATGTAGTATTATCCATTTTAGAATAGTCTCTATTAAGATTAACATAATCTTCTAAAGTGCCATTCGTATCTTGCATAAATTCTATTAGCTTTTGAACATCTTCCGGGTATTCATTTGTTTGTACAACATCTTGTTCAGTATCTTGCACAATTTCTTGTTCAAATTCTTCTACAACCTCTAACTCTTCTTTTTCTTCTTTCTCTTCACCTTGTTCGGTAAGCTCTTCAATGCTTTCTTGCTCGTTTTCTTCACGAACTTCTTCGCTAGCTTCGGATTCGTCGCGTACAGATACCTCATCTGCGCCTTGCTTTTCACTGGCATTGTTTTCTTGTGTTGGAGGGGTGTCAACATTCACACGATATACGCCATCGTCTTGAAACCCATAGTTAGAATCTACTTCGCCACTTTCTATTGCTTGTTCAAGCACTGCAGCTTCTTTTTCTTGCGGTGAAGTTTCTTCATTAACTTCAACCGCTTTTACTTTAATGTTTTCTTCCATAAGATATAATATAATAGTTTAATTTATTTTGCTTCAAACCTAGATAAGTCAAAACCTCCCAGTACATCATTGCCTTTCGACTCAAATGACTTTTTTGGTTTTTCTGTTTTAGGTGGGCCAGCTATAGAACTTACTGATATTTTTTTATCAGCAATTCTTTCTTGCGTTTCAGATTGTTTTTCAACTAATTCTTTTTGCGCAGATAATTCTAATTCTTTTAATTTTACATTAAGATCATATTCAAATTGCATGAGCTGCTTTTTTGTTTCAGCTTCAAATTGCATTTTCTTAATATTTAATTCATTTTCAGCAGTAGATATTTGAATAGCAGAATCAGCTTTAACCTGAGCGGCTTGCGATTTTGCATTTTCAATACTAATCTGTGCTTCACCCTGAGCTTGGGCTTGAGCTACTGAAGCAGCTTGCGCAGCTTGTTGATCTACAGCCTGTTTTTTTAATCTTCTAAACTTAAGCAACTGATTGGCTAGTTTAATATTTCTAACCTCTCTTATATCAATAGCGTCTTCTAAAAATATGCTCTGTTGTGACAAAGCCATTTGTATATTAGCTTCTAAAGCTGCTTTTTCGTTTTCATCTGGTTGCAGATCTAAAAATATTCCAAAATCATGCAAATGTAAATTATTTAACTCTTTTAAAGAGCCTACAGAAAATTGTCCCAAACTTGTTATAAACGCATCTCTTGTTGGATGAAATTCTAACACGTCTTTAAATCTTGTTGATATTGCTTCGGCTAAAGTAATCGTAATAAAAAGACTAGAGTCTAATATATGTCTTGTAGCAACATTACTATTAGCAGCTGCCATTTTTTGTACACCAACTAATGCTTTAGGGTCAGGATCAGAACCATCACGCGCTTCATTAAGCCCTGTAATGTCTCTTATCATCTGTAGGTATTGGTTATATGCGCCAATTAATAATTGCACTTGGTTTCCACCCCCACCTGGCAACTCTTGAATAGGTACTTTGCCTGGGTTAGGATCTCCATCTACGGTTAAAGATCTACCAATAATAGATCCTGTTTGAAAATACATGTTTAGCGCCTCTTGAGGATTGTAACTTGTGCCGTTGCCTAAGTCAATTTCCGCAAGTCCATCTGCGTCTATATAAACGCCTGAAGGAGTCATTCTTTGTATCGCTTGCTGCAGCTTTAAATGTGTTAGCTGAACTAAATCAGCATAAGGTGTCATTTTAGAAACTAAAGAGTCTATTTTGCCTTTGTATATTCTAGGGGCGGCCACTATGTAATTCATTAATACTTTATTAGTATTTGAATGCGGCCTTACCATATTAGTTGCTTTTTTCCATTTCAAAAGCTTATTAGCACCTAATATATAAACTCCCTCATATATAACCTCTTGCGCTCTTGCTACTCTTTCAAACCTTGTTCTTTTATCTTTTGGCGGATCAAAAGAATCGTCTTTTTCTATTGCTTTTTCAGCACCTGAAGATATTTCTTTTATTTTATAAACATTTTTTTCCCATGTTTTCCAATTAAAATAAAGAACCGTGGCTATATTATTATCGTAACTTTGGTCGCCCTCTGCATTATAATTTATATTATAATTTTGATAGCCATTACTTTTTTTAGCAAGGTCTCCAATTTCTTCATTTGATAGTTGAGGAAATTGTTTTTTAAGCTCGTTTATTTTTATTGTTTTTACTTCTCCAAAATAATAACAATCTGAAAAATAAGGATCCTCTGTGTAGGACCATATTAAATTTGCAGGGTCAACGTAGTCTAATTTTATACCATCTGTATTGTTAAAGGAATGCTTTACAGCCCCAATTCCTAATACAGTTATATCATAATCAACCCTAGGTTTTATGTAATCATATTTATTTTGATTAAATATATTTTCTATAGCTTGTTCTTCAGCTATTTCAATACCTTGCTTATAATTAAGCTGCATAAATAAATCTAACTCTTCTGTTGAGCCTGGCAATTTTTCTCTTTCTATATTCCTTACGTTAGCGCCTAATTCTTTTTCAATAAGCTCTAGCATTGAATCGGTATTCATATCTCTTTGGATGCCTTCTACATATTGCGTTCTTTGTCCCGTAGATATAGGATCTTCTCCAATAGCTCTAACATTGTACAATCTATCTTGCATGCCGTTAACTACAATATCAACAAACTTAGGTATAATAGGTACAGGCTTCCAATCTAAATTAAGGTATGATAAATCTCCATTAATTGCAAATTCGTCTTTGTATTTTCTAATAGACTGTTCGCCTCTAGCATACAATCTTAACCTATGAAAATTATCTTTAAGCTCGTAATATTTGCCTTGGCTACCATTGCCACTATTAAACCACTCTTGTTCTATAGCCGTGGCTACCGCCGTACCGTATTCAACACTTTTTTTCTCAGAATCAGAAACAGCCTGACTAGGGAATTGAGAATACTTATTTTTTATTTTTGCCATATTTATTTAATTAGCGTACTTTGATCGCCCTCATTCTTATACTTAGAGAATGAAAAATTTAGTTTTTTTGTTGTTCGTTCTTGTCTTGGGCGATATAAATGTTTTCTACATGCCATTATAGCTAGCCCACTACTTATAGAAGCATCGTGAGCTGTACGTTTTGATATATCAAATTTAGCCCAGTCTTCTAATGTTCTTTGAAAGTGCATATTACCATGGTTATCGCCTTGATTACCAACGTTTTCTTCTATATATGATTCAATTGCAGCTGCGTGAGCTTGTTTTATATCTTCTGATGTATTAGGTATACCACCTAATTCTATTTCAGATTTAGACAATGCGCCCCGTAATTTATCGGGTCGGTTCATAGAAAAACCTCTATACCCTCTTCTCTTTAAATGATAAAGTAATCTTGGCTTGTTATTTTCTGCAAGTATTGGCATGCCATAAAATGCTATTGCCATAAGTACATCTTCAAAAAAAACTTCTGCTGTTTGAGGTCTTGCAACATATTCTAAAAAGAATTTGCTTGACGGGAACTCGGGTTGCATTGAAAAAGTTGTTAAACCATGCAACGCTCCGTTTGATCCTCCGCCACCAACAGTACCGGAAATATCATAACTATCACAACCAAATGCACCGTAGTCTATATTACCAGGATATTTAATACCATTTTTTTCAATAATGTTATTTCTGAGCTCTAGCTTAGGTATCCAACTAATAAAAAATCTACCGTTTTTAGTGGGTGTCCAAATTACTTCTGTATCTTTTATTCCGTTTTTCCAAGAAAAACTCCCTTGAGCAACATAACCTTTTGAAGTCATTTCTTCGTTGTGATCTATTTGCTCGTATATTTTTGTTAAATTAAATAAAGAATGTAATGTTTCATCCCTAAAAGCGTGTTTTTCACTTCTAGGAAATTGTCTGTAATATTCGTTTAATGCATCCGCATCATTCTTTAATCCTTCTACCTCATTTTCCCAGTGCTCAATAACTCCCGCACGAATGAGGCCTCCATCAATTCCTTCAATCGGAGATGATGGTGTTTCGAACACAGGGTATCCATACTTATTAATGAACCCTTCGTAGCCCCATTCCATAGGTATGAACAAAGAATATAGTCCACTTGAAGTCTGTCCATTTTTATTTCGCTTGTTAACATCTGAGTTGTAATATAATTTTTTAAAATTATCACCGCCTTTATTTAAAGCGTTAGAGGTAGACCCCATCATACATTTGCCAACAACTCTAGCGCCTAATCTTAAACAGGTTTTTGTAACTCTCCAGTTGTTTAATATATTATCAGGTCTTTCCCATTTACCGGATTCATCATGAACTAATAGTATTAGTTTTTCTCCATCATAACTATTATCTCCTGTATTTTTCCAGTCAATTGTTGTGTCTAAACCCTGCCCTAATAATTCATCATCTGATTCTTTAAAAGAATTTCTGGTTAATCTTCTTGATGGTAACTTATAAGACAACTCTGTTTTTGGTCTTTCCATACCATCTTGTATGGGTTTAAAAAAGAATGGATAATTTACCGAGATCGGTACAACCTTGTCGGTAAACATTTTTTTCGCATCAGCACCCGTTTTCGATAATATACCGAACCTCGAGTCTCTTGATGTCGTAGCCACATTAACAGTTTCTGATGATGCCATGAAGCTAAAGCCAGACCGTCTATTCTTGAGGTAGCACATTCCGTAACACCTATAGTCCGCCTTACAGGCTTCCCAAAAGTAATAGAATATTCTGTTCGCCTGCCTAAATTCGGGCGCACCCACGTCAATCTTTGTCCAGTTGAGGTACATATAGTGTGACCCTGTAATGTAACACGGTTCACTGTTGCACATGAACCAATACCCATCATTCCTATGATTAAACTCAACATCAATATATTTATAGTATTGTTCTTTAGTTTGTTCTGGATGGTTTTTAAATTCATGTATTGATCTTATTTTTTTTAAAGATTCTGGTCTTTCCCTTCTTATAAATACTTGATCTTCTGCTTTTAGCTTTTGACCATCTATTTTTTCAGGGGTTTGAGGTATTGCTATCTTAAGACCTTGAACCTCATATATATCTCCGATTGTACCGTCTTTACTTATGACTACGCAATCTAAATCATCGTCGTAGCCGTACTTATATTTTTTAAGCCTATTTTTTTTTCTTACTTCTTTAGTATCGAGGTGATCTCTGGTAATGTTATAAAGTGATTGTTTATACATTATTTTATTCTATCTTCTACACCTAAAAATTTTACTTTGTCTTCAGTTTTTTTATCTGACGACAACTCTTCTATTTTTTCTATAATTTTAAATGAGTCTTCAATTGCCACCCATTTAGCCTGCGCTGCTATTTTTGCTTTCTCAGGTTCTAATTCAACTAAATTAATTTTTTGTCTTATAACTTTATCAAGTTCAATTAAAGCAATTTCTGAAGCTTCAATTACTTTCTTCCTTCGATCCATATTTTATTGTAATTTGATTTGATAAAACTCTATATAATTTTTGGCCTTCAATATTAAACTCATATTCAGAATCAGGCGTAAAGCCCACCACGTCTCCTATAGAGACTCCTAACGAGCTTAAAGCATCGTTGCTATACACAAGCTCTCCGTGTAATTGTTTTTCTTTTAAAACGCTCCATTTTGATTCGTTGCTTATTGGCTTTACAAAGCAATAACTGCTTAAACATTTCCAGTTACCATTTCTTTTATAAGCGTATATTTGATCCGGTGCAACTAAGAATTGATTTTCATTTACAAAGCTAGATGAATTTTTTTCTTTACCATAAATATCAATCCATCTTCTAAAAACATTGTGATGCAAAATAACTTCATCTTCTTTTTTTATTTCGCTATCAAACATTATAGGTAATGATATTACTTTGCCAATTCTATTTGTATACATGTAATCTCTCTCGGATATTTCTGTATTAAGTATTAACTCTTTGTCTTCTACAGTCGTAGAGTTATTATATCTATTTTCAGAATATATAATATAATTGTAAAGTGATCGCATTAATAATCTAAGTTATATTCAACAGACACTGCCATGTTTTTATTAAAAAACTTCCAAGGTAATATTTCATCATTCTTCTTAATGAATATTTTGTAAGCGCCTTCGTCTTCTAAAATATCAGATATTGTATGCCCTCCGTATACTTCTTGTCCAACGGAGTAATGCATAGCCTCATTTTTATAATCTTGGCCTATGCTAATTTTTCTAATTAATTTCATTTAATTTATTTTAGTATGTCCATATAGTAGTTTCAGGAGCTCCTGGATAACCAATACCTACGTGCACAAAATTATTTTCCCTTGAAATACCTATACGGGTAAATCCTACTTCAATAGCGGCTTTAACTAATTTAAAAGTTGCTTCGCCACCTACGCATGCAATATCAACCGCTGCTCCATAAGCGTGCTCCCCTGGTTTAGATTTCTTAGCCTCTATCGGATGATCAGGACTTCTGTATGTTGATGTCAGCTTTATAGGGTAACCGTATGTTTCTCTTAAATCATCCAGCATAATTAATAGTGCTGGATCCATTTTATCAAATTCAGTAAATTCAGATTCTTCGAAATATTTCATTTTTTATTTCTATCTTTTAATTTTATATAAATATTCATCCCAGTGTATATTATTGTCATAACCAATACTATGGTTTGCAAAGTGGGGTTAATGTTCGGTATAGCTGAAAAGGCTACCGCTCCGACGTTTATGCCGTAAATTTTTAAATCGCTCATTATTTGTGTTTACTGTTTCCAAATACTTTTTCCACTCCGCGAGATCCAAAATAGCCACCAATGACAATAGTAAGTAAACCTGTAATTGAATCTAATGGGTAACCCATATACCATCCAGCTACATAGCTTATTGTTAAAAATACTAAAGTTAAAGGACGCACATTAGCCGCAAGCCAAGACCCTGAAGTTGCATCCGCGACCCAGCGCTTAGTTGTGCCGTCTATTTCTGCTCTTTCTAAATCTAATTTCTTTAATGCAATTCTTTTATCTTCTTCGCTCATATCTGAGCCACCAATAATAGCTTGTATTACTGAGCCCACGGGCGTATCACCAGCTATCGCGCCTACGACGTTAGGAATCTTTTCTAATAAAAACTTCCCAACGCCGGTATCTTTAAAACGTTTTTTAGCCATATTTAATTTTATTTAAAAGCCATATAGATGTATGTATCGCCATTTGCATTAGTACCTAGACTCGTAGCGTTAGCCACTATAAAACCGCTGTCATTTACAGTTATATAAGCCGTAGCGACTGCCCCTGTTTCTATTACATTGCTATTAGCTCTTAACCAATTATTAAGCCTATCATCTATTGTATTCCTACGATTATCTAACATAACCCAATCAGCAGTATCATCAATGTTTTTTATCATCACAAAAGATGGCTTAAATCCAACATCTGAAACTGTAACTGTACTATTTGTACCCTCATAAGTCCCTATCTTACTATATCCTGCAACTGAATGCCAGCAGTAGGCAATAAAATTATTAGAAGAATTAACTTCAAAATGACTGCCTAAAGTAAATGTGCTTGTCTGCACACTTTTAACTCTATCTCTTGTTAGTTTTTGTCCAATGTCATTTAAGTAAAGATTTTCTCCATTCCCTACTGTACTACCGCCAACACACCAATAATTAGCAGATGTTAAATCTTTTACTATTACTATATTACATGCTTCCGTTAAACCAGTCCCAACAGTAGCCCCATCTGTATTATTCCCTGTGTATTTCACAATACTAAACCCTGCATCTGTATTAGCACTTACCGTACTTTCAATTGTACCACTATTATTCCTAGTTAAATGACCAGGGTTGTTAAATGTTACATTTGTAGGAGTTCCTGAATATGTATTCCCAATATCACCTGCTCCAACACCTAAAGGATATGCGGCAACACAAGATGTATCACCTAATACCTGCAAAGTGTTTATAGTGCTAGCCGTTTCATTATAAAGTGTTGTGACTTCTGAAGCTGATATTGCCTTATTGAATACCCTTACTTGGTCTATTGAGCCGTTAAACCACAAACTTTCCGCAGATGTTTTATATGCACCAATCCTATTATCTCCTCCCGCAGGTTGTAAGTTGTTAGCGGTTGCAGTTGACTCATTAATTATGCTAACCCCATTTAAATAGGCTACTATACCATTTGTAGATGATTTTGTAACTGCAATATGATACCATTGATTGTTGGTATAGATGTTATTAGACGAGTAGTAATTACTCCCTGTGCTAAAAATTCTTATATTATTCGTCCCACCTGAGTGTATAAAAATAGCCGATTGATAGGTTAATGGGGAGTTAAATGCATAAATAGTTTGCATAACCCCTAAAGTATCCGTTTTAAACCAAGCAGAAAATGTATAATTATTTTGTTGTGCTATTGAAGCAGATGCAGGAACTACAATTTTACTGCTACTGCCATTAAAAGAAGCTGATTTGTTTAATAAACCTCCGCCTTTCCAACACCAAGCTGCATAGTCTTGATTTATTTGATGAGTTTCATAAGAAGCTGTATAAGTTGGGTCTGTTGATGACCCCTCCGATAAAGTAAATCCGTTTGAATCAAAAGAACTTAAATACCCAGTGCTTCTTTGAAACTGCTGAGCATCTGTATAATCACTCCTAAGCCAATAACCAGCACCTCTTACAGAATCATATAATCCGTGAGAAGCAGCTAATGTTCTTGACTTTATCCAAACCAATCCTCCATTTGTTTCTAAGTCCATTCCAACATTAGAAATATATTGAGTTCCCCCATTCCCTTCATACACTACTGCCTTAAAGTTAGATGTATCTACTTCAGGTTTTTCGTTGTATAGTTGTGTTACTTGACTACTTGTAAGAGCGGTTGAATAGATGCGCACTTGGTCTATTGAGCCCTTTAATCTTAAATCAGTAGAGCTGTTTGATGGATTTTGACCAAAGTAAAAACCAGTACCGCCTGAAACTGACCTTCTTTGAGTCATAGATGCGTGCGAAATTGTTTCGGAAGTTTGCAATACACCATCTAAATACAACTTAGTCTCTACGTTAACATCTTGTGTAAAAACAATGTGATGCCAGTTGTCATCTAGTGCTGGTGTTTCTAAATCACCCAAAGCAGTTGTGCCATCGTGTACGCTAAGTGAGATTTTACCCGTTGTCTTATTATAATTGATTGGTATATAATCATTATTATACACCCCAGCTACCCACTTATAAGCGTAACTACCGTAATTGCTATCGCTAATATCTTTAACCCAAAAAGATATTGTAAAATCATTAGTTCTGCCAATATTAAAAGAAGTTGTGATAGCACTATCATTATTAAACACCGCAGCTTGACCAAACCTTCCAAACCTGTACTCAATGCTCGTGTCTGAACCATCGCTGCCTCCAGTAGAATAATCCTCCGAACTGTTGTCCAATTTGTAATAAGCTACCGGTGTAGTTCCCGGAGGATAGTTTACTGTGCCTGTAGTCGGTGTATAAGTACAAGCTATTTCCCCCGCACCGTTACCGTAAAGTTTACCAACTTCATCAGATGATAACGATTTAGAGAATATTCTTACTTGGTCTATTGAGCCCTTAAAATATGGAGTATATCCGTGAGAACCGAAAATTATATTTGAAACAGAGCTTATAACAGTTGTGCTAGATGAAGTTAAGGTATGCACAACGCCATTCAAATAAAGAATGACAGTGCTTCCGCTTACCATAAAAGCAGCGTGGTACCATGTATTTGAGCTCAGGGTTGATGTATATGAAGCGACTACACTTGTAGAGGTTCCAGTTCTTCTATAAACATAAATCTTACTTTGATAAAGGCTAACGGCTATTTGATTCGATAAATTACCTCCTGCCCCACAGGCATTAAAAAGCCTCTGCCACGTACCAATCGTTGAGGTATTAAACCAAAGGGCTATTGAATAGCTTGCTGAAGAACCAAAAGTTAAGCCCATATCACCTCCACTCAATTGTATTGTGCTGCTACTCCCATTAAATCTTGCACCATATAATGACTTACCACCAACTCCGAAGTCTACGTTTGTGGGTGTGCCTGAATAATCATTAGTCGCATCGGGGGCAGATGAGGCATCATAGTCTAAAGTATATAAGGCTACGCCGCTATTATCTTTGAATATATCTGTGGTATCTGTGAAGCACGGTGGGCCTCCAAAGAATCCAGAGTTAAATCCTTGTCCAAACATATTATGTTGCTGGTTGAACTATAGTATACCAAAATTCAGTTGCAGATATACATAGTATTTGAATTAAATTTTTAGCCCCAGAGGTATCATCATATTCTCCTGAAACTCTGTTAAATGTACCTGAGCTACCGCCTACAGTCCAAGTGTCAGCTGTATAAGAACCGCCGGCCCCAGTAACTAATATTACCTTTGTTATTCCTACAACAGGATTTTGTATGTTAAATGTTGTATTAGCATTAGGTGTTAAAGTAAACACTTCTGCGTTTTTAAAATCAACATTAACTGTTGCGCCTGCTGTAAGCGTATTTGATGAGTTGAATTCATCGGCTAATATGTCCGATGTTATTTTTGTTAATGCCATTCTATTCTGTTATTAAATCCCAAGATTTAGTTTCTTCATTCTATTCAGGGGGCTCTATAAACACATTATTTATAGCGTCGTAATTGCCGCCTTTTAAAGCGTATTGTTTTCTAAAATTATTATTGTAAGAAGTTTGTGCCCAATTTGTATTTTGCCCATATAAGCTTTTACAAAAATCAATTCCTAGTTGTTCTACTTCTTCATTGTTTTCGTTTGTAATTACATCATTATTAATTACAATTACTCTTAATACAATATTATTTTCATCTAATTCTGCAAAATGTGCCATAATTAATCTACGTATGTTCCACTTGATTTGTAAACTAAAATTGTGTCTGATCCTTCAGTATAAACATCTGGATTTCCTGTAGTAACGCCACTATACCCTGATGACGGCATTCTCAACACAACGACACCTGATCCTCCTCTATTTGGTTGATTGTAACCAGTTGAAACAGCAGAGCCTGCTCCTGAATTGGCACTTGCGTATGAGCTATTTGAGGCACTTGTTCCACCAATACCTCTTCCTCCATTAGCCGATTTTCCGCCACCTGAATAATAAGTATCACTACCACTTACCTCTCCAATGGAAGCAGTTGTAGCGTTTGTTGTGTTAAGTATATTTACAGCTAATCCACTTCCGCCGTGAAGATCATTACCGGCTGCGCCTGCGCCCCCGCCTCCGCCTCCAGAATAACTTGAAGTGGCTGTCCCACCGCTGTGCCCTTCATCCGCAATTCCTGAACCCGGAGTTAAATATGAGCCAGGTTGACCAGCATAACCCGATGCACCACCACCAGAACCACCACTTCCAGGAGCGGCTGAGCTTTGTTTTGAACCTCTACCACCTCCACTTACCGAATGTAAAGTTCCTGCGGTTGAGCTAACTATTGAGGAGCCAGTCCCGCTGCTCCCAATATTACCTGTTGATCCAAGACCCCCAGCGCCTCCAATTGTAATTGTATAGGTTGTCCCATCTCTTAAAAAATTTAAAACTGGTTTAGGGGTTGATTGTCCCCCGGATACTGATCCATAAGAAGTTTTCAAACCTCCTGCGCCTCCCCCTCCAGCCTGAAAAGCTGAACCTATTATGCGGCAAGCGCCGCCGCCTCCACCAACTAGTAAAAAACCAACATCGTATGGGCCGGGGGCTTTAAAGCCGATTGGTATACCTTTACCTAACATATTAAAGCGCTTGAGTTATTGAATACCAAAATTCGTTTGTTCCCACGCATAACATGCTGTATAAATTTTTTATACCAGAGCCATCATCATAAGTGCCCGCTGCTTTATTAAATGTATTTGCACTCCCTCCAACATTTAAAGTAATAGTATAAGAATTGCCAGAGCCTGTTATAATAAAGTTTTTTTGTGCTCCTATTATTGGGTCTGTAATATTCAATGTTGTATTCGAGGTAGGCGTTAGCGTAAATATTTGCGCACTATCATAATCTACAGCAATAGTTGAGGCTGGCGTTAAAGCCGTAATTATATCAAATCCACCAGTTAATAATCCTGGTTTTACTTTAGTTTGTGCCATAATTTATGAATATGCTGTTACTGTTAATAAAGGAACATCTAAAAATGGGTATCCGGTGCTAGTTCCGTCGCGCCAAGTAGTCCAGTGGGCTCTTGCATCATAACTTGAGCTATACTCTCTAGCCATTACTTTTATATTTTTAGCCCCCGTCCAATCTGATTTTAATATTTTTCCGTCTGTATAGTCTGTAGAGCTAACAGTTAAATCAAAAACCCAATTTATATAAACTAAATGATGACCATGATTACTAGCCCCGTAGCTACTTGCATTGCTAACGAAAGCACTATTTACCTCGTAGCCATCAAAATACAAATTCCAATCACATATGCCACTAAGGTCCGTTGCCGCCCACTTTACAATATACTCATAGTGCACATAATTAGTGCCATCAGGCAGTATGTAGTCTATGGAGCTGCCCTGCATATCTTGATAACTCGTGGTTAACTCTATTGCAGAAGCTGTTCCCATAGTATAGCTATTAGTAACCCCATGCACAGTTCTGCCATCACCAATACCACATATTATTTCTAAAGTATTATTAGAAGAAACTGCTGGAAATAAATCTGTAAAGTTACTCATTATTTAAATGCTGTTATTTTTATCATAGGCTGTAGGTATTGAAATTCACCTGAAGCGCCTGTGCCACCTCTCCAAATATTTGTATGAATAGTAGCTCTATAATACGGAGAGCTATAATCTCTTGCCATTACTTTTATTTCTTTCGGTGTTGTCCACCCCGCGAGCTTCCCGTTTGATATATCATCGCTGTATGCTGTTAAATCAAAAACAAATTCTATATATTGTGTAAAGGATGCGTGATTATTAGAGTGGCTACCACTGTAATTACCAGATACGTTTTTTTGTGCACGAGCAACTCGGGTTCCGTCTAAATACAAAGCAATATGGTGTATTCCAGATGATCCATAATTTATATCGTGGGAATCAGATTTGTAAGAAAACTTATAAGAAACATAATTTGCTTCTGCAGGGGGTGTATATGTAATACTACTTCCTGTTACATCAGCATAACTCGTACTTAAAGTTTGTCTTGCTGTAACGTTACCAAACGTGTAAGTTCCAGAAGGCACTGTAACAGACCTTCCGTCTGCAATCCCGACTAAAGTTTCTAATATTGAATTAGAAGCGGGGGCCGGAAATAAATCTGTTAAATTACCCATTATTTCAAAGCTATTATTGTTAATGAAGGTATAGTATAAGTATCGTTGCCCGTTGCGCCGCCACCATTATAATATTGATTATAATTAACAGCAACACCGTAACTACTATCATATCTTCTAAACTTTACCTGTATTGTTTTACTTGAGGTCCAATTTGCAAATTCTCCATTAGCTGCATTATCTGAGCTTGCTGTTAAATCAAAAACCCAGTACATACTATCATTTCTACCTCCATGAGTATGGCCGTGGTTTCCTGAATAGTTTTCAGAAAAAGTTTTATTTGAATTTGTTATTCTGGTGCCATCAACATCTACATAAAAATGTGAAATACCAGAAGAGCCAATAGAGTGCCATTTAAAATCAAATTTGTAAAGCACCGATCGCGCATTTTCCGGCGGTGTATACGCTATTAAGCTGCCTGGCGCTTTTTGGTAACTAGTAGTGCTATTTGTATAAGTTGTGACATTTTCCAAAGTATACGTTCCTGACCCAACAGTAATACTTCTACCATCAGCTGAGCCTTGTATAATTTCTAATATATTACTGGATGAAGCCGCGGGGAAAAAATTATTTAAGCTATTCATATTATTGTCCTATTATCACCCAACCTTGATCAGCACTAGAGTATATCATTTCAAAACTAGCAGAGACGGTATCTAAAGTTATATTCTGATTAGCCCCCATTATTTTTTTATTGTTTGCTCCGATAACACAAGTTGCAACGCCAGATCTATTTGATACTTTTACACTGTCACCAATTTGTGGATTGGCTGGTAGTGTTAAAGTTAAATTAGCTGTTAATACGTATACACTGTTTGCAACAGCAGTTGTATTACTTGATATAACACCCACAGTTGGTTTATGCGAAGGTACAGTTAATAAGCCTCCACTGTTAACGGACATTATCTCAATAGTATAATTATTGTCCGGAGCTGTGGTAAACGTTATAACTCTGTTTGATAATGAGTAAGTCGACTTTTCTTGGTATACTCCTTGCAGAAATACCATTGTAAACTTTTCATCTGTAGGGTTACCATTTACAAGCGTAAATGCGGTTTGGCTACCTGTACCTGTAAAAGCATCATATTCCATATATGATGACTGTTGTACATTAACAGCACTAATGTGCATCACCTCTATAGTATAGCCATTTTGAGGGGCTGTACTAAAAGTGATTATATTATTAGCAACTACATATGTTGATTTTTCTTGGTATACACCTTGAATAAAAACAAATGTAAAATCTTCGCTTGTAGGGTTTGATCCCAATGTAAAGCTAGTAGCTGAGCCATCACCTGTAAAGGTGTTCTTGTTCATTGCAGAAGCGCCTTCTACGGTTACAGCTTTAACATTTATTACTTCTATATTATCAGTACCAGCATGTGGTGCTGAAGAAAAAGTAATAACGTTGCCAGCACTACTATAGTTAAGCTTAGACTGGTATACACCATCTACATAAACTTGCGTATTAACTTCATCTGTTATAGACGAAGTTAAAGTAAACTGAGTTGTTGATCCGTTTCCAGAAAATGTATTTCTTTCAATAGCAGATGAACCTCCACCGCCGCCAGCAATAGCTCCCCATTCAGTAGTATAACCTTCAAATTGACCGTCATCAGTATTATATCTAAACATACCCGCTACGGGAGAACTCGGTCTTTCTGCCGTTGTGCCATCCGGTAGCTGTATAGCGCCCGTAGTTGCAATATCTACTACTTGCCCTGATTCAGATATTACAGAGTCCGTTAAAGTGTCAGAATCGCTAAATTTTGATAATTTACCGGCTGTTCCAGAACCATCTATAAAAACAGGTGGTGTATATGTAAATACACCAGTCGAATTATTATATGCTAATGATCCATCTCCAGTTGGCGTACCTTCAGAACCTACAGACAAATCGGTTAGACTAATACCCCCTGCATCTGTTTGATTTTCCCAATTACCAGTTGAGTTGTTGTATTTTATTACTTGATCTTGCTGAACATTAGTTATATTCACATCAGTAAGATCATTTAATTCAGAATCCACCGCAACCCCGCCTAAATTAGCTGCTGATAAACTTCTAAATATGCCACCTGTTAATATTTTAGCATCAGTAGCAGTATTTAAATTAGTAACATTGCCTTTTAATATTATAGCACCTAAGTATATAGCTTGGCTAGATGTGTTTTCTGCTTCTTGAAAATCTTCTAAAAGATAATTCTTTTCAGTATCATCCATAGAAGCATATTCATCCTTACCATAATAAGCAACAATAACTCCTGTGTTATTTGGAAAATAATATAATCTTTGAGCAGTATAATGTCCTCCTGATACAGTTGTTAGTGTACCATTATTATCATATTTGGTAGGGTCAATATCTGTATATCCAGCCCCAGCTATACCATCATCTTTTGTAAAACCTCCGGACGTACTTGAGTATCTATGAAAAACCGGTGTGCTAGCACTATCGCTAACTAAGTTTGGTTCATTCGCGTCAGTTTCATAATTTCTACCTAATGCAAAAGCAACTCCTGCAGATCTGTCAAGACCCATATTATTGCTAGAGTTTACAGTAAGCAAATGACCAGATTTTTTAAGTGGACCAAATATTTCTATGAATTCTGATACAGTATTGCCATTAGAATAAGCAGTTCTAGGAAATGTTTTTACAAATCTAATTACATTTTCAGAGTGTATAACAGATCCTAATACTATATTATTTCTCCATAAGCTTGGAGACGGTATCGTAAGTGTTTGTTGTATTGCGCCAGTGCCGTCTACATATACCCAGGTATTCAACTGCTCCGTGTCGCCTGCGTTACCTAAAGTATGCGTTATAGTTGTAGCAGACCATTCAACTTTTTTAATTTCAGGATGAGGATCGCTATTATCTTTATTAAGAATATTAATAACGCCATCACCTGCAGCTACATCAAAAGTTGTGGCTGTATTTGTAGATAACTCACCACCGTTTAATATTCCAGTTGGAATGTTTTCGGTTAAGTAGTCAATACTCAAATCCTGACCGTGATACCGGAAATGCAAAGTATCGTGTCCATCTTCCGTGGTATAATATATGCCATTATCGAAAGTTGGGGTTGAAGCTTGTGCATTAGACAGTTGAATGGAATCACCCACCGTGAGGTCGCTTGCAACTGTTACATCGTCAGGAAGTCCAACTGTCCACGTTCTATTTACAGAAATGTCTTGCGCTCCGCCTGCTACGTCAATTTCATTTGCGGTGCCTTGTACTGTTAATGTAGTAGTAGGGCTCACTATAGCCGGTTTATTTTGGATGAATGCGTCATTTGTATTATCCGCTTCATTCCAATTTGACTGCACATTAACTTCTGCATTTGTAGCTATACTATTTAGCTTAGCTAGTAATGCGGAAGTAAAATCTTCAGTTGATAAACCTTTGCCAGCAACTTTGTCTTCTTTAGTAGCCATAGTCGTATTCAGACTAGCTATAGAAGCGTTGTTAGCCTTTATATAATCTACAACTTCTTGCAGCGTGTCTAAAGAGGTATCATTTGATTGTAGTATTAAGTTTATAGCGTCAATTAGCCCTTTAAGAGCATTACCTTGATTTGCTGATAAAACTTTTGTTCCGTCTGTAGACAATAGATTATTAACTACGTCAGCACTTGTAAGCGCGTCAATATCTTCAGCTCTTACTATACCCGAGAACGCTACAACTACATTAGCCTCCGCGGGCTCACCAGAAGCTGTTAATAACGTAACAGATATTAACTTACCGCCTGTTGTATCTTCAATGTTTGTAACCTTATAAATAGCATAGCTATTGATACTGTCTCCGGCTAAATCAGTTACTTTTATTATTTGGTTTGTAAATAATGAATAAATACCCGAAACGTCTGTTCCGTTTTGAATAGTATTTGACAGAGCTATTTTTTGTATATTAACCCAGCCGAACTGAGAAGGCGCTGTTGGATCAACTAAATATTCCACCGACCCGGCATTTACAGAAGTATCTGTATATTTACCGCCGTAAGTATACTGATAACCAGTACCGTTGCCTTGTTTAGCAAAGTGCAAGCCAATATCACTTATTTGGAATAGCTTAGTAGAGTTGTCCGCTGCATCATTGCCTACTAGTTTATCGCCACCAGTGATAGTGGTATCTGTTTTATATTGTTGTATTCTTGCCATTATGGGTAAAGATAAGATGTAGCGCCAAAGTACGGGCTATTCCCAACGCTCGACCCGTTTAACGTAGAGCATGCTGGACCACCCCAGTTGGTGGGGCCATACATTCTAAGCCTTACACCGCCAGCGTACTGTGGCTGATAACCACCGCCTGCTGTTCTATACTCTACAGTAAACGAAGATGTGCCTGACTGTTGATTACCAGTAGATATGTGGTCTGCGGGAAACTGGTTGCCGGTTGAATCATATATATATAAAGCGGATGTGTAGCTCCACCCGGGACTGTTTATAACATATAGTCCGGGACTTGTGCCGGCATAAGATGTGAAATCTGGAGCAACAAAAAGGTATTGGTAGTACGTGGTTCCCCAGTTGATAGCACTAGGGATAGTCCAAGACACATTAATATTCCAAGTACTTCCAGGCGCATAGTAAACAACCCCACCTACCGTTGTGGTAACTTTACTAAGATCTTGTATGCTGGCACTCATAGACATAGAATATGCTGCGCCTGACCCAGTACCTGATTGTGTAAAAGAAGATGTGGAAGACACACCGCTGCCTAGCACAGTAGACCCTGTTGGCGAGATAGTAATTGTTGGCGTTCTGTTTGAAGTACCGCACGCACTATTAGCCCCTACTGATACAGAGTAGTCCGTGGGGCTAGATGATAAAGTTTGCACCCCAGGGGAAGAGGCTCCGTTAGACCCAGTTAGAGAGTATTGGCTTCCAATTGCCCCACCAACCCTATACGTTCTAGTTCCGCCTGAACTACTAAGCGTAGAGGTGTTTGTAAAAGCTGCACTTGTTATTTGTCTTGTGTTTGGGTATACTTCCTCGTGTCCAATATAGCCTTTTGTAACATCAGCAGTACCTAGCTTTATAGCTGATATATTTGCATTTTCAATGTTAGAAGGCATATTATGTTATGATGTAAAACGTATTAGGATCGTAAAGATCTATTTGATAACCTGTTGCTGCTCCGGAAGTATATGCTGGAGTGAAATCAATTGTAACACTTGTTGCACCAGGCACATTAGATACCGTTCCTTCTGTTCTTGTTGTATTTCCAGATCCACTGCCCGTTACAAATACCGTATCACCCGCAGTAAATATACTTGAAGATGTTACTGTAAAGGTGACTGTAGAAGCACCAGATGGGTTGCCACTCGTTGTAGCACTAGTTTGCTTTTCAGCATCATATTGCGCTTGAGTACCTTTCCAAAAGTTTAGTAGGCTTTCGTTGTTTCCGGTAGCAGCCTTATAATAATGCTGACCACCTATTCTTGTTGTTAAATTTGCCATTATATTATGCTTTTAAATATCCAAACGATGCTGAAACATAAACAAAACGAGCGGATTGCCCTTGAGAAATAACAACGGGAACACCGGAGAAACCATCTATGCTTATAGACGATACAACCCTCATTGTGCCTGAACCTAAATTTTTGACCAGCACGGTTCCGCCTGCGTCCATTGTAGCAGGTAATGTAAGATCTACAAACCCGGGAAACTGTAGTATGTATATTCCGTTTTGTACCGCATTTGTGTCACTTGATATAACACCACCTGTAGCGCCTGATACCCCTAAGAGCCCAGCGCTTGGTAAATCTATTTGTAGTCCCATTAGCTTATTCCGTTTATTACCCAACCATTAGCAGCGTCTGTGTAAAACAGTTCAAAAGATGAGGTTTGCTCATCTAACACCAATGTTGTTGTTCTCATTATTTTTTCTGACCCGTTGGGGTTTATTGTCCAGACGTAAGCTGATTGGCTATACGCTCCATTAGCATCAAAAGCTGATAAATTAGTAAATTTAATGCTGTCTCCTGCTACTCCCGCTGGTAAAGTTAAAACTTTATCTGCAGTTATATTACTTAATATATAATATCTCCATGCAACAGCCGTTCCATTAGCCGTTAGAGCACCCCCATATTCATAACCTTGTTTTAATACCGCTGCACCATTAGCACCAGCTGCAGCTACTATCAAATTATTAAAATCTATAGAAGTGACAGGAACGTCTGCATTTCCACCAAAATCATAGTTAGCACCATTTGCGGAAGCAAGCACGTTCAAAACATTATGAGAAACCGCTTTGGTTGCGGTATCATAATATAAAAAGTTGCTTTTTGTTGCCGCAGGTATTGCGTTAAATTTGATTATTTCAGAGCCAACATCAAATTCAGTTGTATTAATTGTTATTGTTCCGCTGCCCTGTAGGCCAAATGTAAAGCTATCATTAGAATCGTCTGTAGAAACTATTTGATATATGTTTACTGATGTATCATTTATTAATTGTCCTTGAGAAGGGAACGATGTGGTGTAAGTTGACTCTACGAAATACAATGATTGATTAGACGGTATCGCGTCAAACAAAGTATCTATACTTGTAAAGTTTGAGGCGCTTGTTGCTACAGAAGTAGACCCAGAAGTTATTGCTACACCTGAAACAGAGGCTGGTGATGTTGCTGCCTGGAACAAAGCTCCATTACTTTGTCTTATACCATAAAACATTCTACCCATGGTTATAGCACCAGAAGGCCCCGCTAAGGTTTCCGAAAGGCCAGGAAGAACAGCTGCTACTCCAGAACTTAATTCTGGCAGTGTATAATAATCAGTTCCTATTTGTAATTTAGTCAGTGTTCCTTCGTCAACTAAACCTGATAAATTTGTTGGATTACCTAACACAGCGGACAATTGAGCACCCGTAGGCGTGCCGCTTGAGTTTTGTAATGATATACCGGTTGCTGATAAAACAGCCCTTGATCCGTCTGCCGCAATAGCAGTAACAGTATTCTGACCCATGATAGTACGACCATCATTTGTAGTAGTATTAGAGTCTACTACTAAATCCTGAGTAAATCTAGTGTTGTTAGAAATAATATTTTCACCAGAACCAGATATTAACAAGTCTGTTCCATCTGTACCTAAAGTTACACTATTAGAACCAAAAACAATAGTAGACTCTGTGTCTTCCATATTAATAGCCCCGTGCATATTAAGATTCCTAGGATCTGTATCTGGACTAGCCGTACCTATAGTAAGATCTCCTTTGTCCACAATTAAATCTCTTGTAACTCTTAAGTCTCCAATTACTTGAGTTTCAATTTGTTGCGCTCCAGTAGAAAACGTAAATTCTGTAAAAGCTACTTGACCACCTGTATAAGATTCATTTAGGGTTACATTAAAACACCAGTCAGTGTATTTATTTGAACCGTTTACGGTATATTTACTATCGTTTGCTGCAGGCGAAGCTGAAGTAAACGTGGGTGCATTATAAGAAGTTACAGTACCCGTGTAAGTAACGCCTCCTAAAACACCTGTAAATGTCGCTGAGTTTGTTGCAAAGTCAGCAAGATCATAATCTAAAGCAAACTGCCCATCGTTATAATCTCTTATAATTAAAAACACTTGACCTGTGCCAAGTGTGTTTAAATATATATCTGCCCCTGTATTTACCGTGGAGCTTTTAAGTACAACATTTGTAAGCACAGAACTTTTAAGAGTTCTTACAAGTGACTTTTCATATGATGTACCTTCTCTGTTTACTGAAAGAAAAAAGCCTAAAGGCACAGAGTCGGGAATATTATTCACGGTATTACCGTCCCCGATTATGTAAGTCTTTAGACTATCTATCGTATAATTTTTAGTTGCTAATGCGGATGAAGAATTGGCATCAGTACCCAAAAGCTTATCGCTTCCTTCGACAGTAGAGTCTATGGTATATGTACTGATTCTAGCCATTATTTATTCTTTAGTTGTGTTCCGTTAGCTCCTTCTTTAACTCTCTTGGTTACTGGTTTCATACAATTAGAGTCTGACGCTTTATCAGCTTTAATTTGAATGCCAGGCAATCCTTTATATAAGTTTAATCCTTCCATCTTGTTTATCTTTATGCGTCAGTTATTAATGCAGCTACAACACCATTTACTTTAATAGTATCGCTTGTAGCAAATTTATATGATTGTTGTATTCCCTCAGGTGTCTTAAGCATGATTATTTGATAATCATTCCCACCGCTTGTTACAGTTATAGTTGCTGTAACACTGTTTGGCCTGACTTTGACGTCATATACTAAATCACCAACAGTAGTATTATAAGTACCGTTAGCGTTTTTAGTGGGGCCGTTTGTCATAAATTCTCTCAACACTACACCAGTGACAGATACGCCATTTGCAGGAACTGCAGACGAGTAAGTGACTTCACCGGTTGTACCATTAACAGAAGGAGTTATAGCTAAAAATCCCATTTTTTATTTTTTTTGTTTGTTAAATTTTTTAATTGCTTGGCTATATACTTTGTCTATATAGCGCTCACGTTTCATTATTTTGTTACGCTTAGTAGACTCGGGTAAATTTTCTTCACCTATAAGTATCTTATATATTCTAGTTATAAGATGTTTTCCTTTGTAGCTGACTTTATACTTATTGTGATCTCCTAGTCTACCTTTACCCATATGTACTTTTTCAATCCAACCTTCTTTCTGTAATCTATAAAATCTTGTTTTGTCCCAAGAATAATATAAAGTTCCATCTTTAAAGTCATCAATAGTAAAGTAAACTATAGGGTCTAAATAAAATAAAAGTTCCAAGTCCGCTACACCTAAATTATTGTTAACGCAGGCCCAACGAGATACTAATCTATAATTTTTTAAAAAATCAACTTTTAACTCTCCTCTTTCAACGAAGTCGGATCTGTCCATTATAGAATAGCAACAATATCTTTAAGAGCAATGACTTTATATATTTTATCATTATACTCTATATCGTGGCCTGATACTTTATCGTATAGTATTTTTTGTTTTTCTTTAACCGCTTCTGGTCCTGAAGATACTACGATACCTTTACGGTACCGCATCTCTTCGTGTTTTTCAGTAAGCTCTAGTCCACCTGCTGTTTTTTTAATATTCTCAGCTATGTCTTCAATTATTATGTAATTACCTATTGCTATCATTCTTCCCTAACATTTGAAATTACACAATCAGTTGAAAGAATAGTCGTAGCTACAGAGACAGCGTTGTTAAGCGCGGTCTTAGTAACTAAAAGCGGATCTACAATCCCGGTCTCAACCATAGGTCTAATGCACCCACAGGTGACATCAACCCCTTCTCCCCATTTATTTAAACTATAAGAAGATGGATCTAAACCGGCATTGCTAAGTATTTTGGTAAATGGTGCTGCTAAGGCAGCTTGTAGTATTTTAACACCCACAAGCATACCACCTGTTAATTGCATTTGCCAATCCTTTGTTGCAGCATAAGCAAGAGCGGAACCGCCTCCTGGCAGTATACCTTCTTTCTTTGCGGCACGAACAGCGTGTATAGCATCATCTACTCTGTCTTGCTTTTCTTTTAATTCTACTTCAGTGTCTGCACCTACGTATATTACAGATACACCTCCTGATAGTAAAGCTAATCGATCATTTAAATGTTTTGTCATTACATGATGATCTTCTTTATCAAGAACAGATTTTAAATACTCAATTCTTTCTTGCACTTCTTCTGGCTTGTCATCAACCATGAGTACAGTACCGTCTTTATCTGAAATGGCTTTGTCAGCCGACCCTAACATGTCAGGGGTGATCGCATCAATTGAATCACCCAAAGTTTCATCAAATACTTTTGCACCGACAAGCAACGCAAGATCCTCCAATATATCTTTCCTCTTTAGTCCAAAGCTAGGAGGGTCTACAACGTTGACCTTAATGTTGCCTTTAACCTTATTCATTGCTAAAGCCGCTAGCGGTTGCGACTCTAAAGGGGCAACAAGGAGAATTGAACGATTGGACTGAATCGCGTACTCCAAAATGTCTTGTATCTTTCTCATGTTCGGAATATCCGACACACTAAGAAAAATAAGCGGATTGTCAAGTTCCGTTACTTCTTTTTCACTATTTGTGTGAAAGTGAGGGCTTTTGCTAATTGAAGCAAACTTAGTTCCCTGCACAGCATCTATATACGTACTGCTAGTTGGAGATGTTTCCATTGTAACTACACCGTTATCACCAGCCGCAATAAATGCATCGGCAATTGTATTACCTAATTCTACGTCATTATTAGCAGATATAGTAGATACTTGCTGTAACTTCTCTTCTTCTACAGGTATTGCCTCACTATCAAGTATACCAATTATGTGCTCTTTGTATAATTCGATACCCTTCCTAATATCTCTAAAAGAAAAGTCTTGTCCTTTATTAGAATAATAGTTATCAATGATAGCTTTAGTAAGCACTATAGAAGTTGTAGTTCCGTCACCAGCTACTGCAGCGGTTTTTTGTGCTGCCTGCTTCATCATAGATACCGCAAGATTTTCTATAGGCTCTTGTAGCAAAATACTATTTGCCACAGTAACACCATCTTTTGTTACTTGCGGACCTCCGAAGTCATCTTCTATAACGACAGTTTTACCGCTAGCCCCTAAAGTTGAGCCAACGGCATTTGCTATCTTATTTATTCCATTAATTAACTTTTCTTTTGCCTCGCCGTCAAAATACATTTTTTTGACAAGCTTAGGCCCACCGAATTGTGCCATTTGATTTGATTTAATTTATATAATTATATTAACAATTCCACTTTCGTCTAGCCGCTCTACCCCTTTCTGAGGTCCAGCTTTTAGATCTAGCGCAGAATGACTTTCTACGTTTTGCAGCTTTGCTTCCTCTTTTTAGTTTAGAAGGAGGGGTTGTTACTGCTGTTTTAAGTTTGCTGCCAGGGTTATCTTTACGATACTTAGCAACACCCTTGGAGGTCATTCCACCGCCGGCTTTTTTACCAGTGCCACCTTTTTTATTTACTTTAGCATAATATCCTAAAGATTTCTTTTTTGAAGGTGCAGGCGGTTTACGCCTTTTAGCGGTTGCTTTTTTAATTGGCATTCTATCCTCCTTCTCCGTATCGGTTAACGTTGCCACTTATCGGACCAAATGAAAAATCACCAGCTCTTTTGGCTGGCTTCTTACCTTCCTTTTTAGCTTCTTCTCTTTTTCTGTTTTTTTCTTGAGACTCTGCAAATACTCTTTTGCCATAGTCTGCTCTAGACTCGCCTTCTCTTCTTCCGCTTTTCTTTTTGGGATCATCACCGAGCTTTTTTAGAGGCTCACTCGGCGTGCCGTAATTAGTAGGTATCCCCATATTTTGTACGGCAGCGTCCATCTTAAAGGTTCCTTGGGTGTCTACCTCTTTAGATCCAGGGGTCATTGAAAATTGTTTGTTAATTGCGTTTTTCATAATTTAGTATTTACGTTTTGTTTTACTTTCTTTTTTTGTTCCTAAACCGTCGTTACCGCGGTTCTTTTTTACTGTTTTGAATTTACTGTCTTTGTGATCGTAGTCTTTACCGGTCAGAGATCTACCCGCCTTCTTAGCGGCTCTACGTTTCTTTTGGCTATCTGCTCTTTTCTTCTTGCGAGCTGGTGAATTTGCATAACGCAAATCTCGTTTAGCCTTAGCCGCTCGGGCTTTAAGGGTTAATTTCTGACTCATTATTCACAATCACATTTATCTTTACCGCAACTACAACCGTGTAGTACGCTTAAAGCTTTATTCCTATCGTCAAAATCAAGTGCTGCTTTAAGAACAATTTTGTCCATAACATCATCTTGATTATCTAGCATTTGTTTTTGTAAGTTTATTACCATCTGCTCCAAATCATCTTTACCTTTAGTAAGTGAATCTATTTGCAGCTGTTTCTTTTCAATGTCATTTTTAAGCGAATTAACGTCATCTGGTTTTGCACCAGTGATTGTGCTAACCACAAGTCCTATAGACGCGGCAAGGGTGCCTATAAGCATCATAACGACTTCTTTATTTGTTTCTAGTACTGGAAATCGCATTAATATAAATACGATGGATATGATTAAAAGAAATATAAATAAGCTGCCAACATAATGGCGTATTTCGCGAGCTACTCCGTTTTTTGGTAATTTCACTTTTTCTTTTTTCTTTTAGTTGATTTTCTGCGTATCTGAGATGTTTTTCTTCCCATGCCTACGCGCTTCTTCTCGGCAACTGCCCGCTTCTTTTCTGAGGGTGACATTTCACTCCAGGTTTTTACGGTTTTACCGGATACACGTTTTGAAGGTCTGCACTTCTTAGTACGTTTATTTTTAGTAGATCCGCAGGCGTTACCTTTTTCGTCGGTCCACTTTTCTTTAAACCATCTTTTGAGCGCTAAACCTTTTTTAGTTTTTCTTACTGCCACGCTTATGTACTTTTTGTATAGGGAAGCTAGCATATATAGAAGCCCCGGGGTGCTTTACAAATTTACCCGGAGTTTTCATTAATTTATACTGCTTACCGTTTTTCATCCAGTGAAATCCAGCAGGTGCTTTTACTCTTTTCATCCCACTATTCTTCTTCTTTTTATAATAGAGGAAAGGTTTTTAAAGAAGCTACCACCGGAATCTCTGCCGCCACCTGCAGACATGCGCGATTGCCCCATTTGAGACGCCGCTGTTTCCTGCGCTGCTGCTGCTGCGCCTTGTACCGCACCACCACCGCCACCACCAATATTATGCGCCTCTAGTGTGCTTGCGGCTTCTTGTATCTTGCTTATATCGTCTTGAAAGTATAAAGGTGTACCTGAATTATTTGGCGTATCTGCATCTATAACGCCTCTACCTATAAGTACATCTTTTTGTGTTACCTTACCGTCCCCAGACAAATCCTCTAGCTTGTTAACTGGAGAAGACACTGAATGCCCGCAAGGTGTGCTTTTTGGGTTCATACCCGATGCACCCAAATTTTGTGGTCCTATTCCGTTTTTCATATTTTCTTTTTTATTTTATGAGTATGCTGTTATTTTAATTACCGGAGGTATAACAATATTTAGTGCTGCCCCTTGATAGTGATAAGCCATATTAGCTTTATAACCGTAGTTGGCAGCATATGCAGCTGCCCTTAGCTTTATTGTTTTAGCGGTTGTCCATGTTCCCATTTCTTCTGCTGCAAGATTATCGCTACCTCCTGTTATTTGCATAACCAAATGATTAGTGTAATCTACATCCCATACATCCTGTTCCAACCATGTCCTTCTTGAAGATGTAACGTCTGTACCGTCTACATTAAATAGCACGGTAGGGGCTTTATAGTTATCAACATGTCCTGAGTGATCTGCCATGCCGGCATAAAAATTAATTTCGCAGGCTACAAGGGTTGTTCCGGTTGGAGGCAGGTAATCTATATTAGATCCAGGGAAATCTACCAATGTAGTAGATGTTATATTAGTGCCGGCCGTAATGTTGGGTACTGTTATGTTTCCAGCTGAAGTAGTTATAGTTCTACCATCAGCTCTATAAAAAACCTGTTCTAGTATATTACCAAACGATGCATCTATTAAATTCTGCTTTACTTTAGTCCGACTCATTTCTTACCTTTGTTTTTTCTGCACTTAGCTATAGCACCCGATGCATAGGCAGATGGAAATACATCATACCTAGCCTTTACACTATAATAACAGCTGTCCTTATTTGAACCGCTACGGCGTCTGCTTGACCGTCTTCTTGTTTTAGCCATATCAATTTTAAATGTTATTCGTATATATAGGTTTTGTATTACACATATGTATATGATAACCAAGCCTATAGGAAAACCAATATAAAATATGCCCCATATCTGATAATAAACACATAGTTTTGTTACTAATTTAGTAGTAATTACATATATTTATCACATATATGACAATGATCATACATTTTATTACAATATATTGTTACATTGTCAACACTTTATAGTTATTGTCATCACATTAACAACAATTACTACGTTTTATTGCATTATATACATATATCTATTGGATGTGGGATCCTCTAGAGTCGACCTGC